>Ga0209472_1000048_pt1 | contig 65776 bp, 79 predicted proteins | sample GraSoiAngelo_130_FD_185887 | JGI IMG/M metagenome (GOLD analysis project Ga0209472, IMG submission 185887) | Grasslands soil microbial communities from the Angelo Coastal Reserve, California, USA - 14_0929_02_20cm (SPAdes) (version 2) | ecosystem: Environmental > Terrestrial > Soil > Grasslands ... | reverse complement strand
TCGGAAACCTAGCGATTGACCCCAGCAATCACTTGATCTACCAATCCTTCAGCAGCATCGCCAATGCCGGCGAAGTCTCCTGCCTCAACTGTAGCACCCACACCGTCTGGATAGCGGTCTCGATCGACGGTGGCCTCAGCTTCACCGACTATCCTGTATACATCAATCCCAATACGGCCACAGGGTATGGACATCAGTTCGTCAACGTCAGCGTCGACCAGGCCGGCAACGTCTACCTCGTCTATACTGACGACCACAACATGTACTACAGCTTCAGCACTACTTTCGGACAGACTTGGTCTGGACCATACCAGATCAACAAGACGCCGTCTAACACTGCTATCTTTCCGTGGAGTAGCGCTCTTGGAAACGGAGCTCTAGACGTAGTCTGGTACGGCACAAGCTACTACGACGGCGTCAACACACCCGACAACTATCCGATGACGGCCTCTTGGCAAGTGTACTTCGCCCAGAACCTTGCCGCAACGACGCCGGGCAGCAAGTTCACCCAGAACACAGCCTCGGGAATAATCCATTACGGTGGTGTATGCGAATCAGGCGTCACATGCACGGGCAACAGGGACCTTCTAGACGACTTCGGAATAGCAGCTAGCCCGACGACCGGATTGGCCGCCATCATCTATACCAACGACCAATACCTGAACACAGCAGCGGAGCCGGCTACGACCCGGACAAGCGGCAGCGGGGTCTGCACCCAAGCTCTCAGCAACAGCGTTGACTGCTCCCACACCGACATTGCAGTCCAAACAGGCGGCTCAACCCTCCTTACCACAAAACACCATGTCAGAGCGAGCATAAACTTTGAACAGCTAAGCCAGACGCCCAGCCTCAACATTCAGATTTCGAACATTGGAGACGGGGCGATCGCATCCCTTTCAATCCAGCTCTCCGGGCAACCGCTAACACTATCCTGGAACCCGGCCATGCCACTCCAGTCCGGACAGACCACATCAACCACAACGACGAATACGCCACTGGGAGTTGTGCTAGTGGTCGGAGGCATATACCCAGTAACCATCACCGCTACACTATCTGACGGATCGACTGACAGCCAGACCCTGAACGCAATCTACACTCTCGGAGCAGGAATCGGACTATAGGAGGTCAATCCTCCGTCCCCCTCTTTTTCCACTAATCGAATAGTCCGAACAGTATCACCCAAGATTCAGTTTCTGAGACCTCACTAGCTTGAAGTAGTGCCGTTACGTGCGCGACGGCTAACAGTAACTCGAACCTAATCGAGCTTTAAGCGCCAAAATAGTGTCCACAACGTGACCGAACTTACCCAAGAACCTCCAAGAGTAGAAACGCTAACCAGAACTGGAGCCAGCAGAGCCGCACTGGCGTTCATATTCGCCACAGTCCTCTTTGATACCCTCGGATTCGGCATCATAATTCCCGTGCTTCCTGGCCTGGTTGTCAGCTTCGTTGGGGGAGACCCAGCGAGAGGCGCAGAGATCTTCGGGCTCTTCGGCACAACCTGGGCGCTGATGCAGTTCATCTTCGCTCCATTACTAGGCGCACTATCCGACCGCTACGGTCGACGACCCGTCCTCATCCTTTCAGCATTCGGCCTCGGAATCGACTACATGATTATGGCCCTCGCACCCAACCTGACCTGGCTCTTCATCGGGCGAGTCGTCAGTGGCATCACCAGCGCCAGCTTCACGGTAAGTTTCGCCTACGTAGCCGATACTACTCCAGGTGAGAAACGGGCCGGCGCATATGGTATGATTGGATCTATCTGGGGCGTGGGATTCATCATCGGACCCCTCGTTGGAGGACTATTAGCCGGAATTGGCCCACGCTTCCCTTTCTGGGGCGCAGCCGTACTCTCGCTCGCAAGCGCCGCTTACGGATTGATAGTTCTGCCTGAATCGCTCTCCCTAGAGCACAGAAGTCCCGTCTCGCTTCGGAGAGCTAACCCTATTGGTTCCCTGTCCATGATACGGGCGCGAAAAGGACTCGCAGGCTTTGTTACAGTCAATTTCCTAAACTTCCTCGCCTTCCAAGTCCTTCCCAGCGTCTACGTACTATACGCTGCTTACAGGTATGGCTGGGGATACGCCTTAGTCGGAGCGGCACTCGCACTCGTTGGTGCTTGCAACATCATCGTTCAGGGCCTCCTAGTCCGGCGTGTAGTCGCTCGATTCGGCGAACGCCTCGCCCTGCTCATCGGAATAGTCTCCGGCACAATAGGGTTCGTTATCTGGGGCCTCGCAACCAACAGCATTCTATTCATGATTGCAATAATCTTCTACGCGCCTATCGGATTCGTCCAGCCTGCATTACAAGGCCTAATGACTCGGCGAGTCGGCCCATCCGAACAGGGAGCACTGCAGGGGATCAACGGCAGCCTGATGGGGCTCACCGGCGTAATCGGACCCACGCTATTCACGCTAATATTCGCATTCTTCATCGGTAGCCAGGCACCAGTCAATCTTCCAGGCGCACCGTTCCTGCTCTCCGCGCTCTTGATGATCGCGTCGCTCCTTTTGGCGCTAAAGGTCACCCGTGCAGTAGAACGAGTCTCGCCGACTGAGCAGTTCCAAACTATGGTTGAATGAGAGCAACGCGTCTAACACTTTACGCTACATGGGGAGTCGGTAGCGAAACAACAGTAGACGAAACCCTGCAAGCGTAGCAAGTACTGCACCACCGGTGAGTGTCGCCCAGATCGGCAAAGATGCAACCAACACCAGGCAGCCGAGTAGGCCGACCCATGAGAACAAAGGGGTCGCCAGTCGCTGCTCTCTGTGCAATTGTAGGGCAGAGAAATGAGTGATAATGTACCAAGTGAGCGTGAAGATGCTGGCAACTGCCAACAATCTTCGAAGGTCGAAGCTCAGGGCTAAGACTAGAACTATCAAGCCTATGGTCAGAACAGCATTTCGAGGAATGCGAAATTTCGGGTGGACTGAGCCAAGCCAGTGCGGAAGTTCTTTCGCCTCGCCCATCGTGTATGCGACCCGCGATGCGGTTAGCAGATCTCCGATGAGTTCGCTTAGAGACGCGGTCCAAGCAGCCGCCAGGATTACTAATCCTCCCCAGGTTCCGACCGCCTGTGTTGCCGCTCTGAATAGGGGCACATCATCGCTCCCCATCGACTGCGAACCTAGTACTCCGAGGGTGGTCGCTGCAACGGCGAGGAAAACCACTGCAGCAACTGCAATACCACCTACGATAGCGATTGGAATGGTCCGTCGTGGATTCTTGATTTCTCCAGCCATGATGGCGGTTCGCATGAAGCCGTCCCAGGTCCAGAAGAATATCGCTGCTCCAGCCAGGACGCCGAAAGGCCCGGTGTCTCCTAACAGATTCGAGAAATGACCGGGGTTTACGGCGGGTGTAGAAAATGCAATGAAGAATCCCAATAGAGATACGTTCACCAACATGAGACTGATCAACACTTTGGTTGTTAGCTGCACATGGAAGAAATTGAGGACTACAACTGCAACGATCACGATGCCGGCGAACAGCTGTAGAGGCAGGCTCGGTATTATTTGGACTGAATAAGCCGCAAATGCGAGCGAAATGACGCTTAGAGAAAAATATTCCTTTCCCGAGGTACGCACAGCCGGCAATGAATCCGACAGTCTTATGGTTGAACTCACGTGCCCAGGTAAAAGCGCCTCCTTCCTTCGGATAGTTCACTCCTAGTTGTGCGGCACTAATTCCTGTTGCCAGCGCAATGAGACCTCCCAGAACCATTGCGACGAGAATACCACTACCAGCTTTTGATGTCGCGGACCCCACCGCTCCAAAAATGCCCGTGCCAACAATCATGGCGGCTGTCATTAGCGTAGCTGTGGTACGCCCGAGGGTGCGGGCTAGCGACGTTCGTGATTCAGCCTCTTCAGACTGTTGGCCGGATGCGACTTCCGCAGGAGTTGGTTCCTTGCTCATTCTCGAGCCACAATCCCGAGCTCCATCAAATAAGAAGAACTATCAAACACTTGAGTCCAACGACACCAGATCTTTGTGCATTGACCCTTAGGACGGCATCGTCCCGAAAACTTTCGTAAGCTTTTCGTCGTAGAAGTCCAAGCCTAATGCCCTTGTAATTTTGACTACGTTCTTGTAGGCGATGCCTAGGCATCCTGAGGCGCCGGGGGACGGAGCCATGTTTGCACAGATATTCACTCCGTCCTTGGGAACCTCTGGAAGAGTGAATTCACCGAGCTTCAACTCTCGTGTTCTTTTGTTGATACCTACGGTGCGTATTCCTCCAAACTCTGGCGCTGGTTTGAGGTCAGCGTACGGAATCGAGGGCACAATCTTTCTCGCCTCGTATTTCCAAAAGAGATGCCTTCCCATAACCGGTACTGAATATGCGATGTTCTTGATCATGATGTTTCGGATTGCTTTCTTTGAGATGACTGTATCGAGAAGTACTGGGTCAAGGTTGTCGATGAATTCTTTGATATCTGGCCTGTTCTTTTCAAACATCAAAGTCGGTGTTGCCGTGGGTCCATATCGGGTAACCGCGCCGTCCCACTCTCTGTCGGCATGGGTGGCCGCGAAAGGCACGCCTTCTTCTTGAAACGTGTACACCTTCCCATTAATGACTGAAGGTGAGGTGTAGAATTTGCCTGCTACTGGAAAGGCAACGAAGTCGCCGCCTAAGCCAAGTTGTTTCGCGAATGAGAGCGTGTAGGAGCCGGCGGAGACCACGAGATATCGGGCCGAGAAACCTCCGCCGTTGGGGGTGTGGATTTCATAGCCGTCTGAGACATCTTCAATTCGTTCCACTCTCGTGTTGAACTTGACACCGATTTTCTTGTCTTGATGCTTTCGTGCGTTGTCTTCAAACGATCTCGCTAGCTCGCCAAAATCAACTATGTCTGCCTGCAGTTTGATTATTCCTATCTCTTCGTCCTTCTTCCGCCCTCTCACAATATACGGTTCCAGTTTCGCGATCTCTTCCTTGTCTTCCATTAATTCTGCATAAGGGAAGACCGGCTTCACGGTGTCGTGAAATTTTTTCCCTAGGTACTCTTTCTCATTCTTCCCCACTGCAAGGACCATACCGCTTTTCGTCCGCCTGAGAATGTCGTACCCACGTCCGTACTCGCTGTTCGCGTAAGACGGGATCATGTCAGAATATCGTTTTATTGCCTTCATCACTTTAGGCGAGTAGTTGAGCTCGCCGCCGAAGGGATGGCGAGTCTGACTGTTCGTTCTCCTATCGGATGCGATCTGGCCAGCGCTGTTTTCTTTTTCAAGAAACAAAAGACTCTGTACGTTGGTGAATTCTGCGAGCAAGAATCCCGTGGCGGTTCCTACTGCACCCATTCCTATGATTGCGACATCGTAAACATCTGTCATCAATCATCACGAGACAAAGAGTCTTCTAATGATCTCATACACTTTGTGGAGGCATCATATCCAAAGCGAGAGTTTGCCCAGTACTGAAAACCAAACGAAAGCGGGCTTTTGTAAATTGCTTCGACCGACAGACCGAGTAATCTAGCAAGAAGCATTGTCTTCTTGCGGAGATCAAAGAAAGAAGAGGTCAACAAGCGTAGCTAGCAATCCGGCAATCCCTGATGCGACCAGCACCCGCCAAGCTGTCTCATCTCTGTCTGTCAGCAATCCTAGAGCGATGACGGTCGCTACAAAGGCGATTACACCACTACCAACGTCAGACCAGCTCATAGGGAAGATCGGCCAGTCAATATTCAGTGCTTGGTCGGCGCCTGTTGCGTTTTGCACGAAGTTCCATGCTGTGAAGCCGAGAAACGTGCTTAACGAGGAAACAGCGAACCGGAAATGAGCTTTCGACCATTTCCAGAAAAAGAGGATAATGAAGACTAGCACTCCGGAACCAAGTGCTGATAACAGAATATTACTCAGCTGAAACAAATTGCATTACTTCCACAGAACCCCAAGAGACGACAACGCTGTAAAAGATAAGTCGAGCAAGGACGATCATACTTCCTGATAGACCGTAGCTCGATGACTTGCTGGCGTGAACGCGTATACTTTGTCCGTCTCTGGGTTGTAGGCAATAGTATGTGCTCCCGGCTCTGTCTTCACCGTCTGGATCAGTTTCATTGTGTCAGTGTCGAAGACATCGATCACTCCAGGCTCTCCGATAGCCACGTAGAGGTGGTGCAGCCGGAGGTTGTAGAATATCACATCAGGAGGGCCACTCAGGTCTGAAACGCGCGATACTCTTTCTGACTGCAAATCGACATTGAATAGGCCGCCTTGGTCACAGGCGCAGAACAGTCTTCGATTCTCAAAGTCAATGTCGAGCCCATGGGGACCCGTCGCAGGAATATTGTAGCTGACTGTTATCCCGTCAGGATCTTTACTATCGATAGCGACTATCTGTGGGGGTTTGGAAATGTTGACGTAGAAACGGTCCGTCTTGTTGTCGAAGACTGTCCATCGTGTTCTTCCTGGCACAATAATGTCGGCGGCTAGAATCTTCTTCTTCGTCTCAACTATTGATACGGTGATTGGAGCCGGATCGTCCTGTTTGGATACGTTTGCTGCGAGAAGATTGTCCCTTGAAGGATCGAAGGCCAATCCGTTGGGAAAGCCTCCTACATGCACTTTCTCCAGCTTTCCTTCTCGACCATATGGAAATACTCCCACGGTCTTCTCGCCACGGTTAGAAGTGAACACCAAGTCCTTCTCGTTAGAGACGAGTACGCCTGCTACGCCGGGAAGGCCAGGAATCGAATGAAGATATTTGTCGTGCCGGGAGTCGATGACGTCTACTGCGTCATTCGAAGTATGAGCAACGTACAGCGTCCCTGACTTGACGTGGACGGCGGCATGGTCGAACCCGCTGTTTTTCTGATGTGTTGGTAGTTCTACGTAGCCGAGGTGCCTGAGGCTGAAATGGGAGACCTACCTTGCAGGTTGCGCAACGTTGTACTCGAGCTTCTGGGTTCCTTCCGTTTTGAGCTGGCAGTATTTGTACAATGCATCATAAGTGGGAAATTGTAGTCGCATGTTGTCAAAGTCGTCCTTAGCAAGGTTTCGAAAACCATGCGCTACGGCTTCGAGGCCAGCAGATTCTGGTGGAGGGTTCGGGATCTTCGCATCGGCTCCTCTCACTATCTTGGCGAGCTCCAACAGTGCTGGGTCCGTTAGCTTGTACTTCTTGATGATGGCGTCGAAGCTGACGCGCTCTTCGCCGTTCTCTTTGTAGTGAGTTAGCTCTACCCCCTTCGCGTCATAGGCTATTGCTCCGGTGTCCTTGACGACTTGCGGAATTGTCTCGGGTGGGACGAAGAGGAATTCGGGGTTCTTGTCTACGAATTTTTTGATTAGCCAGGGACATGCGATGCGGTCGACTTTCGCCTTTTCTCGGGTAACCCATTTCATGGGATTCGCCTCCCTAGATTCCCTATCTAAACCGTTACCTCACATTGTGCCGGGTTCAGAAGTCACTCCATGACAGTCGTCTCAGGTCCAAGTCCATTAGCACTCTGGGCGAAATCAAAGGCTCCTAAGCTCTCTAGAGAGACCGTAGCCATCATTCAAGTCTAGCGAGTCACTCTACTAGCATAGTAGAAACGAGGAGCTCGAGAGTTGCAACTGCGAATTCTCAAGGGCAAGATCCACAGAGCAAGACTCACAGGCGCGGACATCAACTATGAAGGCAGTATCGAGATTGACTCGTCTCTGATGGAGGCTGCGGGAATCATACCCTTCGAACAGGTAGATATCTGGAACATTACGAACGGAGAACGGTTCTCAACATACGCACTCTCAGCTCCAAGAGGAAGCGGGACCGTAGCGGTCAACGGTGCTGCCGCCCGCAAGGTTCAGCCGGGCGACGAGGTCATTATCACAGCATTCGGCTGGATGAGCGAGAAACAGGCGGAGAACTGGAAGCCACACGTTGTCTTTGTCGACCGCGAAAACAGGCTGAGACCTGGCCCGCATGTCCGGCGCATGCTTGCCAAACGAGAAGTCCCTCGCTAGATCTTACAACTACAGTTTTAGTCCACTTGCTAAGAACATCGGAATCTTCACCTGTCCATGCTCTACTGTTGTTGAACAACAAGATTCCAGTCCCTCGACCCTTACGTCAGCGAAACCGGCTTGGTCCAAAATGGTTCTAACATGCGAGATTTCGAAACCAAGCCATCTGTCTGCATGTTCCTTTCGCAGAAACTCGTAATTGTGTTGTTGAAGATCGGAAAGAGCGAGTCTTCCGCCTGGTACTAGCACGCGAGCCATGTCCTTGACGGCAACATCAGGGTTGAGACAATGGTGCAGAATCATGTTGCCGATTACCGCATCCACAGATGCATCGGGTAGGGGAATCTGCTCAACATTTCCAATCTTGAATTCGACATTCCTCCCGCTGAGCTTCACCCTCGATTCGCCGGTCATTGCCTCCGAGAAATCGAGAGCAATCACTTTTCGAGCAATCTTGGCAGCGCCCTCAGTAAGAAATCCAGTACCTGCACCCACATCCAGAACTGCGTCGCTTGGCAGGAGTTTGGCCGCTACGAGAACTGCGTCCCGAACCTCGTCCCCGTAGAAGCTCTTTCTGATGACGTCCCAACTTCCCGAGACCTCTCCGAAGTACTTCTCAGCTTCCTTAGACATGTCCCGCTGAGATACATTCGTTGGAATCAGGTTAATGAACGCATTCTGCGAATATCCTAGAGAGGCTGGGGCAGTTCATGGTAAAGGTCAATCACTATCGTGTCGTAGCTAGATTTGCCCGATTGTTTCCGGACCCAGCTGTCTTCGAAGATCAAGACCACTTGGTGGAAAGATACCTGACTCAGAGCGGGCTTCTGCGAGAGAAGGCCTCCTATCTCTACCAAAACGAAGATGAAATAATTCCAGTCGATGATTCTGGAAAACCGGCGGTCGCCTCAGGCACGGCAAGTTTTCGGTTTCAGGGCAAGAACATAATCGCCGAGTTCATGCCCAACGCCAGCCTAGCGGTGGAATACTACGATTTTGGGACGGGACTCTCGCCAGAGGATCATGCGCGAATGTGGAAGAAACAGCACATCGGTGAGATGGCGTTCCAAGTCAGAGACTTCGCGCATGAGACTCGGACGCTCAATGTTACGAATATATCGGAACTGTACGAGATCATGAAGAAGCAAGGTCAAGCGACGAGCCTGTCAAGCATAGAGCTGGCAACGATGCCTGAAGACTTATTCCGAGTAACAGTAGCGTACCTGAAGAGTCAGTTGAGAGAGAGTGCGGGAGAAGATGCGTTGGAGGTTGAGGTCTACGCCGCAAGGGACCTCTCAGCAAGTGAGAGGAGCTCGTTGGAGAAGAGGTTGACTAGGGAGTCTACTGGCTCAACGGTCTACGTGATACTCTCGAAACCTTCCCAACTGATGAAGATTGAGACTCGATAGATTGTCGAGCTATGCGATCTGTTTGTAGGATTCTACGAATTCGGGATCGATGACTCCTGAGATTACGGTCTCTGAACCGTCGGGAAGAATAACAGGGGTCCCTGCTGCATGATATGGCAGATCAAATCGCTCCAGTTTTTCAGGGCTATCCACCTCGTAGAGCTTCCGACAGGCGCCCTGAGAATAGTGGAAACAGTAGAGTTTCGATAGCCGTCGCTCACCGAAACCTCCGGCTCGCCCTCCCGCAGCGGAAGACCCTTCGGGAAGTTGGAGGATGAAGACAGAATTCTCTCCCTGTAGCGTGCGTAGGTCGACGGGGTTCTGGGCGACAAGGATCTTTCGGCCCTTCTCCGAGATCAGCTTGGCAAGTTCGTCAAGTGGGGTCATGTCGGTTCCGGATGGCATCCGTGTAGAAATGTCTATTCTTGCTGTTTGTCTTAGAGGTGATTGATGAGTGCGTCCTTGTGGCTGGCGCGCAAGTATCTTTCGATCTCGCCCTTCTCTTCGTCTGTTAACGGGGTGTAGAGCCGCGCGTCTCCTTCGACTCCGGAGTAGCGTCCGGCGATTAGGTAGATGTCTTTGGCGGTTTCTTTGAGAACTGTGACACGGTTGAGACTGTCTTTTTCCGTATACAGATACAGAGGGGTTTGATCGTATTTCGAAAGGTCTGGTTTTGGAATCCTTTTTTTCAGAGAGGCCATTTGGCTAGCCCGACTTGTAATCCGTGGTGCTACATAAAATCCGAAGTCATGAGGACTCTGACGGTATGTGAAGCCCAGCCGCTCCAACTCTACTGAGTTTACTCTAAAGGGTAAGAAAAAAGGAGGGGGTAGAATTCTCGTAGACTACCGCTACTTTCTAGGTCTTACGAATGCAGCCGCTACGCCGACGAGAATCGCTACCAAGTAGATGGCACCACCGACGATCAATGTAACAGCGGCCGCTAGGGTCTGAGTTGTTTGTAGCGGCGGAGCGACGTTGAACAGCAGGAAGTAGCCGATAGCGTATGCGATAGCCCCCACAATGAAGGTCCTGAAGTGGTCTATGACGCCCGGGAAGCTTTCAGAGAGGGTGCTGTTCTCGGTGAGGGTGGCGGAGACGAGGTAGACGGCGCCGATGAACAGGTACCCTGCAACGACGAGAACTACCCATCCTCCGAAGCTCTGGCTGGACGTGTTGATCATGTCTTTGCCTATGCTTAGCAGGAAGACGTTGACTGCGTAAAGTACCGCGGCTAGTCCTAGGCTATGCCAGTTCTTGAAGGCGGTCGACATTGCGTGTCGATACATTGTTTCTGTCATTTTTTCTTCAAAGACGCGGCGGGTCGAAACCGGGTCTAAAAGCATGTTTTTGTTCTAAACTTGAACAGTGAATTACGCATCCGAACGTCGAAAAGCGACACTTGCATACGTATTTCTGCGAATTGTCGCCAATTATCTGGAACTCAGCAGAAAAAGTAAACGATCTGGTGGGTCTGCCTTCATCACGAAACGGAAAACTCGAACTCAGGATCTTCGATAGAGCTTAAGAACCGGCTGAAGTGTCCTTCACACTCGATACGGATGAAGCGATCGTTCGTCGTGATAGGAATAATATTGGTTGGTTTTGGGATAGCCGCATACTACATCACGTCTCAAACTAACCTCATCGGAGGCCGCACTCACAGCACCTACCCGCTGGGTGGCATCGGTCTAGCCGTCGTCGGAGCCCTAATCGCCGCTGGAGGGGTAATGATGGGGAAGGCGGGAGCAAAGATGGCGGGCCAGTTCAAATGCTCCAAATGCGGAATGACGTTCGGGTCTCAGATAGCGCTGGATCAGCACTCCAAAGACAAGCACGGAATGTAAGCCGCCTAGGAAGTTCGAATTCTAAGAACTCCTTCCTACTTTCCAGTCAATTGTTTCTGGTACGGAGTAGTGTCTGAACAGAGTGAGTAGACTCTAGTTTTCAGGTTTTAAGAGTGGCTTGAGAAACGGGGCGGTATCTAGTCTGGAGAATTCGTTGAGGTCAATGTTGGCCCCGGGGCTCATTATCTGCTTCAGATAGTCTCCGGCCTTTGTGGAATCCCACCAGGTCTCTCCAAGCCGATTGCGTAGTTTCTTGATTAGCTCGGATTTTCTGACCGCAGCTATGAGGTAGCTGGGTGAGTAGAGATCGTAGTCGGGCATTACGTGGTGGAGCTGCCAGTATTCTCCGGGTATGTCGAATCCGACGTATTCCTTGTAGAGCTTCGCATACAATTCCGACGCCTCATCCATCGTCAGCATTTTCTCCTGGAAGCTGATTTTCATGAGAGAGTTTGCAGCATAGAAGGCTACGAAGAAGAGTTCCATGAATCTGCGTCGCTCTTGGACTTGAGCCACCTGTTCTTCTGATAGCCCGAATTTCTTTCTAAGGTATAGTCCATCCTCTACAAGACTCTCCAGAAATGTGGAGAATATCTCTGCTACTCCGTGAGATAGTGATTCTCGATCCCAGAGAGAAAGATTCGGGTCCACGGAAGTAGCATGCATAGCATGGCCGAATTCATGATAGGATGCTTCCATGTCCGTGTAAGGACTGATCGGTTTCACAAGGACCCTAGCATCGTTCGGAATCTGGATGAAGAATGCGACAGCGGAAGGAGTCTTCTTCGGTCGATCCTCAACATCAACATGAATCTTCTTCGTATTGAAACCCAAACGCTTCAATTGTCGAATGGGCATTTCTGCCGGATTGAAGTTCGCAAAAATCTTGTCCAACGGTCGGAATATCCTTCCTCTGAAATAGTAGAAGTCGTCGTAGTACTCTGGAGGTGCTTTCTTTATCTCACGTGAATAATCCTGCAATGCAACTTTGAATGGCTTTCTAACTGCGGATCCTAGTTTCTGAACCAGCTCCTTAAGTTCCGGAAGAGTAATTCTCTCGCTCTCCAAGTAACTCCGTAAGGGCGTTATTCCATACCTTTTGTGAATGTTCCAAGACTGTTGAAACATGGCTCTTATCATAGGCCTGATCAGGGGAGTTTTCTTCACGAGATCGTCGTAGACCTGCTTTCTTCTCTTCGGGTCGGCTGTTGCATTGAACTGTCGCCAGCTCTTCCAGTTCACAGGCCTGCCGTGGAATCGCGCCTTCTTCGAAACAACCTTCTCCGACCTGGCCTTGTCAAGTTCAAGGGCGATCGGGGTCTTCTTGGACTCGGATACGTCGCTGACGCACTTGAGGAAGAGCCTCCTAGGACGACGAGATGATGACAGGAAGAGTTCAGCGTGTCTCGCTTTCTGTAGAGCAACACTCTTCATGAAATTCTCGTCAAATTCGAGCCCGTTGTACATCTTCCAGTTCTCGTGGCCGTTGAGAATGCTGTAGGACTCGTCTACTATCGCCCAGGCACTGATCGGGTATGGGAGAGCCTTCATGAAGGCTAGCGTCGAAGTCCTGACGGGATAAATTATTCGGCTACATCTTAAGCTGGCCGGAACGTCTCAAGGACTCAACTTGTCCCTGGGTGTATCTGAACATGATGTCCCCCCGTTCCTGCTGGAAATCCCATGGAGCAACTAACACAGTGTCTCCCATCTTGATCCAGACCCTTCGCTTCATCTTACCACGTATCCGACAGACACGAGTTACGCCATCAGCGCATTCGACTAGGACCCTATCATAGCCGAGTAGGTTCTTAACAGTCCCGTACATCTGGCCGGGACCCGGAGTAAGCATTTCACTTAGGTTGGCTTCGCTGAGAACCTTGCGCTTTCCCATTTTCGCACTCTACTAGTGGTTCCGGGGAATATTAAGCCTCTCAGATACTCACGGGTCTACGGAGAAATGGGACTGCTACTGCTTCCATTTTATGGAGCAACCGAAAGGTCGAGTCTCTTGCACAGCCGGGGTCTTGCTTGACAGAACGGCGTCTATCGCGTTTCTCAAGTCGTGACTCTTCACATCGGTCGGGTTTCGATTATCGTCAATGCGTCCCTTGTAACTGAGGACTCTCTGCTGGTTGTAGAGGAAAATGTGCGGAGTGCAGATTGCTCCATATTTTCTGGCGACCTCCTGAGTCTCGTCACGGAGATATGGAAAGTTGAAGCCTTTGTCCTTGGATCGCGTGATCATGTTTTCAAAACTGTCCTCAGGATATCCGGTATCATCGTTGCTATTGATAGCGATCAGACTAGCGCCCTTGGGCAGATAGTCCCGTTGAAGCTGAACCATTCGGCCCTCGTATGCTTGCACGTAGGGACAGTGATTGCAGCTGAAGACGATTGCGAGAGCCTTCTTGTCAGCGAAGCTCTTGAGAGAGTGCGTTTTGCCGTCTACTCCCTTCAATTGGAAGTCTATGGCAGTGCTGCCGAGAGGAAGTCCAACGGAGCCAACAGCGATTGGTGATGAAGACATTATTTCCCCGGTTGGGGGAAGACCTTAGAAACCTTTCGACTCGATTCAGACCGAGCCGATTCGAGGACGATGGATTAGTATGGAATTCTATGTTGGAGTGTCCGGATTCAGCTATACCAGTTGGAAGGGAACCTTCTATCCCAAGGATCTGAAGAGCGAAGACTTCCTCAGCTTCTACTCTGGGAAGCTGAATAGCGTCGAGATCAACAGCTCCTTCTACGCACCTCCCAGCGCGGCCATGGTGAAATCCTGGGCCGGCAGAACAGGCGAAGATTTCCGTTTCGCAATAAAATCACCCCGACTAATTACCCACACACTCAAAATCGGCAAGGGCGCCTCGGAGGCTGCAGATCGACTGGGAAACACCCTCGATTTGCTAAGAGCGAAACTTGGACCTGTGTTGTTCCAACTACCCCCGTTTTTCAGACAGGACTTGAAAACTCTAGAATCCTTCCTCACACAGACAACGGCCGTGAAGAGGAAGGTATTCGAGTTCAGGCATGAATCTTGGCTGAACGACTCGACCTACCAACTGCTAGAGAAGCACGATGCCGGTTTCTGCATAGCAGAGACAGAGGATATGAAACCAGTTCTCAAAGTGACAGGAAGACTTCCCTACTTCAGGCTGAGAAAGGATGTTTACACGGCAAGCGACGTTGGGAAATGGACGGAAAAGATTCGGGAGATAATCAAAGGATCAGAAGAGGCGTACGTCTATCTGCGCCACGACGAGACCGGCGAAAACGCCTCGTATGCTGTAGGGCTGAAAGAAAAAATATCGGGTTCAAGACCCGGTTAGTTGTTGGTCTTACGCTGTTTTCGCTGACGCTTTCTTTAGTTCGTCGTAGTTCGGTTCCTTGCTGGGATCGTCGCTGACCCATTTGTAAGTCACGACTCCGTTCTGGTCCAGGATGAAGACGCTTCTCTTGGCGGCGGTGTATCCTTTGAGGTTTCCAAAGTCGTTGTGGAAGACGTTGTACATTCGGACTGCTTCTCGGTTGTAGTCGCTGAGAATTGGGAAGGTAAGGCTGTTCTTTTCTGCGAAGGCTTTGTTCGTCCAGGGATCGTTCACTGCGATTCCTACGACTTGGGCGTTTATCTTGTTGAACTCTGCAAGATCATCTCTTAGCTTACACATTTCCTTGGTGCATACACTTGTGAAGGCGCCTGGAAAGAACGCTAGAAGGGTCGCACCCTTCGGCTTCAATAGTTCTTGAAGACTGCGCGGCTTCCTGTCAGAGTCGTGGAGAGTGAATGTTGGAGCTTTTTCTCCCTGATTGACCATTTCCGGATCCAAGGTCCGAAGATCTTTTCGGTGTTTCTAAACCTTACACCGGCCAGGCGAACGCCAAGTGTCTTTTGAAACGAGAGGGACTGGAATCTAAGAAAAGAGTTTGGGAAGTAGAATAGATCAGAGTTGGATGGTTACTCGTGCTTCTCTTCGCCCGCGGCACAGGAAGAGTCGTGATCGCCCTGATCATGGGTACTCTTTGAGCCGTGTGCTTTGTCATTATCGGTGTCCGTGTCGTGGTGCAAATGGAAAGCTGGGTTAGACTTGCCCATGGACTTCATCAAAGCTACTGTGGTGTCCAGTTTGTTCTTGACGACTCCGAAGGCGTTGCCGTTGTCTTTGCCGTTTCCTTTGTCATGCGGGTTAGGATCATGGGACTTGGCCTCGCCGCATGAACCGCCGTTACCGCTATTGTCGCCACCGCTACTCCCAGATGGCGTCGTGGGATTCTTGCCGCCGTTGCCAGGAGTTGTGGGTGTAGGACTGGTACTTTGCGTTGAGGGCGAGTGCAGCAGGAATGGGACGAGAAACGCTCCTATTCCTGCTGCGATGAGGGCTGCTGCTCCGAGTGTGCGTCTACTTGGTACTATCATCTTGTTTTCCTATCTCCCTTTGTTCTCGGACCCCCTTCCCGTCTGGCTATATTATTCAAGGAATTGTACACTCAAGAACCTGTCAATCCATTCTCACTCGACGTCGAAATCTTCCAGGAACCGTTGGTGGATATCGAAAGCCGATATACTATCAGAGGATTCGAAGGAAAAGATAGAGAACCAGAATATTCGGAACAGTCACTAGTAGCCCGACCTTCGAGAACTCGATCGAGCTGAACCCCGAACCTCTGCTCTCGGCCGCTTCCAGAATGATCACATTACTCGCCGCTCCTAGCAAAGTAAGTCCGCCTGCCAGAGTGCTCGCACCGGCCAGCGCGACCCAGGATTTGACGTTGCTGCCTGTGAACCCTGCGGCTTGCATCGCCTTGATGTAGACCGCGACGAATGGGACATTGCTTAGCAACTGGCTGAAGATCAGACTGGTCAGAATTATGACACTGAGAGAGACGACTATGTCTGAGGGACTGAGCGCGGGCAGGTAGAGTAGCAGTGATTGGAGGGCGTTCGAATCCCAGAATCCCTGAACCACGATGAAGAGGGACATGAAGAAAATTATGATGCCCCAATCCACGGAGGCGAGAATCTCCCTCCGCCTCGTACTTAGCAAATAGAGGATCGTCGCACCGAGCAGCGAGACCGTCCCAAGGTTTAGGTTTCCCTGAACTCCAAAGAGTTGAGCGACTCCGACGAGAAAGAAGCCGACGACTACGATGCCCGCTACGTACGCTGACAGTTTTGCGAGTCTTCCATCTCTGATTGGTGGCAGAGGAATTGTCCCGAAGTCTTCAGCGGATTTTGCAAGATCCCTTCGATAGTAGAATCTGAGAATGAGAAATGTGACGACTAGCCCTATGATTGTCGGTGGGACTAGAAAGTAGAGAAAGTCGAGCATCGGATTTGGAATCCCACTGGACAAGCCGATGAGCAAGTTCTGGGGATTCCCAACTGGAGTCATCGCGCTACCAATCGTCACACCGAGCGCGAGTGTCATCAACAGAACACTCGGTTTGATTCGCATCTGCTTGGAGAGCCCTAACATTATCGGGGTTGCTGTTAGAGCGAGTGTGTCGTTGACGAGGAAGGCTGAGAGAAGACCCATTCCGAACAGCACCAATGCCAAAGCTCGTTGTGGAGTCCTTGCAAGCCTAATCATTCTAGCCGTGAGATATTCGAGGAGTCCTGACAGCTCCATAGCCGCAACGATCGAGAACATTCCGAGAAGGAAGAATATCACGTCCAAGTTGATAGCTGCATACGCGTCTTGTAGAGGGATGGCTCCGGAGAAGATCATGGCCACTGCTCCTGCGAGCATGATGGTCCAGATGGGAATCTTGAACCGGCGGAAGTTTCTCAGAGCGATTAGAATGTAGACGACAGCGAAGATGCCTATCGGGAGATAGTGAAGCGGAGGCATCTAGAGCAATTCCTAGGGATAGTGCTGACGCTCTGTTAGCTGATAGGCACGCTGTCTTGTGGAAGTCTTCTGGTCTGAATTCTGCTCAGAGTTCTTCAAGCATCTTCTTGGACCATAACAGCGAGGCCTCAGGCTTCTTCAAGAGCTTCGTGGGCTTGGTCTTCTTCGGAGCTGAAGCGGCTTTCGTTGCTCCTGGAATGAGACCCTTGTCGTGGAGGACTGGATGTGGTCCCGCGGGGTCCTGTCCCAGGCCCACCACCATTCCTTCAGGATCTCGCAATACGCCGTTCTCATAGAAGCCCCGATGGCGTCCCTCATAGTCGATAATGTTTCCGTGTTCGTCCAGCCAGGCTATGTTGTGGCCGTCGAAGTCTACGATTCTAGTATCTTTCAGAATTCTGTACCTTGCGGCTCCGTTCTCGTCCCAGATAACATCGATCTCTTCTTCCTCGGCCTCTCTTGCAGGTTCTGATTCCATTCTAGTCCGTTCCCCTGAAGATGTGTCAAGCTAAGAAGGTTATCCACACTCTCACGAGTCAATGAAGTAGAATTCGAGTAAACAGAAAAGACCTTTTGCTTAAAATAGCAGGAAGGCGGTATAATCCTCGATTATGTCGCGGGTTCCGGCGACAACTCATACTTGTCCCGTATGCGGCCACAACGGCCCATGCACACAGTCCGCCGGCGAGACGGGCCAATTCAGATATCACAACTGCCACGTTTGCGGTTCTACTTGGAAGGAGGCGAAGGTGCAGGATCCAGGTGACAAGGACTCCAAGCCTCTACAGACAGCATAGAGCGAGTCTGTTTCTAGTTTCAACCCAGAAATACTAGTGAATGCTGCCTCATCTCGCCAGCATTGCCTCGACCGAACCAGCGTTCAAAGGTTAATCGTCGCCAGAGAACGAAGAACAAGAAGAGACACTTGATACGAAACAGCAGGAAGCCAAGTAGACGCCGATTACATAGACAGCTATCAAAGACGTTCGCTGGTTAGTCTGTTAAACTTAGGAGCATGACCTAGGTTTCCCCTTCTACAGTAGGCTAGACGTGAACCTGTAGGACTGATGCAACAGTCTGGTCAGGGCCGGAAGATCACTGTTCTTTCCCAGCTTCATGGACACCCAGCCTTCCCTATCGTGGGGTTCAGGAGACCGGGAGGCGATGCCTCGGGCGAGAACATTCTCCTTGACATCCTGAGGAAGACGGACATCAATTCTGTCCGGGCGGTGGATATGGGCAAAGGCCTTTCCTCCTACTCGTAGCTCAACGCTATCTCGACCGCTATCATAGGCCTCAACGCCAGGCACCAGGAGCATCTCTCCCGTAATGATATCCAGCAATCCCATTGGTCTCGGTCCAGAACCCGTCGACTTATTTCGCTTCCCTCACCGAGGACGATATCTATCATTTCGGGATCTGGACTGAGAAGAAGCGCGACTTCAGCTACTTCGATCCGTCAGCATCCGGTGCTTGGCGAAGGTGAATGTATCTCTTCAACCGAGGCCATCCGGTCTTCGCATACTTCAGCCGGGTGCGATCGTTCTTGACCCATCGGAGCATGTGAAAGAAGCTTCCAGCCCTCTTGTCATCTCTATCTGGCAGAGGCTCGTACCCCAGATTCCTAATCTCGTCAAGATAGGCCGTCTCAACGTTATGTTGTGCGTCTCCGGAGATGATGGCGGTCTTGACCTTCTCCTTCCCGAACTTCCGAAAGAGCTCTTCTCGGGTCTCGTCGAATACGAAGCTGCGGCAGATCTCGACATCCTCGTCAGCCCCCAGCTTCATCTCTTGGAGCAGACGGAGGGTTAGCTCTGTCGCTTTCTTGAGATATAGTTTCTTCCGAAAATGCGGGCTCTGGAAGTAGTTGACTGGAATGATGTCGTAGTGAAACTCCCCCGTCTCTTTTCGGTGAGCACCGATGATGGCTCCGAAAAGAAGGTCGCCGACGCCAGCATCATCCACCTGAACTGTCATTTGTTCGACACGGTTCCTTGTTAGAGCTATAGACTCTACTTCGAGGGCAGACGATAAGAGTATGCTGGCACCGGCAAGATATGCCGAAGAACGATATCAACTACAACAGATTAGGAGTAATTTGCGAGAGAAACTCCACCCCTAAGGTATCCGGGCTAGTGAATTTCGCAACGTGGAACTCGCTAGCCCTTTGCAAAACACAGTTGTCACCCTTCCCAATAAGAAGATTCCAAGATACTACAGGAGAAAAGACCTTATCGAAGTGAGGCGCTACAGATCAGGGTAAATTAAACTCCACGCATTCGGGCTATGGGAGCACAACTTGGCTAAAGACCAGGCAAGAGATGTACCTCACCCATTTGAGAAAGTTTGGGACACAGCCTTCCGGATTCTTCAGCAACCTGGGTGGAACCTCGTCAGAGCCGATAAAGGAACGGGTGGTCTAGAAGTGAAAATTGTCATGGATCTTCTTACTTGGACTGAGACTTTCTACGTGAACGTGACCAGAATCGACGAAAACACTACCCGCGTACTCATGGGCAGGATCGGACTCTCCCAGCCCCTAGACTGGGGATTAGCCGGCCAATACATTGATTCGTTCTTCAACAGGCTTGAGAGCGCTTTACAGGACGCAACTTAGAGCCTTACCATCTCGGGCTATCTCACGGTCACATAGATCATCTCGTTTCATGTCGGTAGAATTGTTCTAGGGTCTTCAGACCGGACCCCGTTGCTATCACAACCACACTATCGTTCGTATCGATACCCCCAGTCGCGTACAGCTGGGGTACCGCTGCGAACGCCGCCGCGCTGGAAGGCTCAACCATCAATCCGTCTCTTTTTGCAACGTTAAGCATTGCTTTCTGAATCTCCCGATCCGATACTTTCAGAGCTAGACCTCTAGACTCTCTGAGACTCTTGAGAATCCACTTCCCTGCGACGGGTTTCGGAATCTTCAATCCTTTTGCAATTGTATTTGGTGATTTCCACTCTGCGACTTCCATCCTTCCTTTGTTGTAGGCGTCGACCACTGGAGCGCATCCGGTTGGTTGGACTGCGATAATTCGAGGCCGTTTGCGTACCCATCCAAGTCTATAGAGGATCTTGAACATCTTCCACATCCCTACTAGCCCAACTCCTCCCCCCACAGGATAAACGATGTAGTCAGGGCTCTCCCATCCCCTTTGCTGGCAGATTTCCAAGGCCATTGTTCCTTTTCCGTCGTGTCGGAACGGGGTCACGAAAGTTGAGGCATTATAGGCGCCTGTCTTTTCAGCAACTTTGGCTGCATGTCGTCCTGCGTCTGAGATCGTGCCTTTGACCTTAGTGACCTGGGCACCTAGTTTTTTCGAAAGCTCAACCTTTGCATTGTTAGCGTCGCTTGGAAGGTACACGTGACATCTGATTCCAGCCATTTGTGAGTAGAGGGCAAAGGAGCAGCCAGCGTTTCCCTCCGAGGCTAGCACGAGTCTTCTTACTCTTAGTTGCGAGAGGCGTGTAACAGCGAGAGAGGCACCTCTGTCTTTGAAGGTTCCAGTTGGGTTTCGAGTCTCGTCTTTCACCCGGATGTTGCGTAAGTGTGGGAATGATTTTACTGGACGGAGGGGAGTGCCTCCTTCCCATGCTGTCACGGGAATTGTTCCCGCTTTTACCGGGAGAAACATGTGGAACTTCCACATGGAACGGGTGTCGTTTTCCAGCTGTCGTTTTGAGTAATGGGATAGAGCTGTTTCGTCAAGCAGCGTGTCTAGTAGACCCTGGCATTTGGGGCACTTGCCTAGAGGTGCTTCCTCAGGGAAGAAACGGTGACACTGCGTGCATTGGAGACCAGTGTAGGGCTGCATGGGTCGTTTCAACGAACTCCTTGCAATATCAGATCGGTCTCCGAGAATAGTTTTAGGTGGGGTTTATATCGAGACACGAGAATATCGTATTTCGATATATTGGTGCAACTATGAGCAGGGTCGTTACGGAACGTATGGTGAAGAGCTTCCTCGACCTCTTCGTTCTCGACCTGCTCGACGACAGCCCGAAACATGGCTATGAGATCATGAGAGAATTGAAGACGAGGACAGGTGCCAGAATCGGGGCAGGGACCTTGTATCCGCTACTCTATGAGCTTGAGGAGCGGAAACTGGTGGCTGGAGAATGGAATTCTCCAAACAGGCGTAGCAGAAGAGTCTACAAGATTACAGAGCCGGGCGCGAAGTACAAGAAAAACGGATTCAAAGGCATAGACCTACTGATCCGCTCCTCTAGCTCCGACTCTGGCAACTGAGTCAGCCTAGGGTCTAGTATCCGCCATCCGGCTGATCTCCCTTGGCTCGCCTATGATGGCCTCACAGAAACTGTCACCCTTCCCCTGACACAATACTTCGATAGACTCACATCGACTTCCGAAAATCTCACCCACCGCACCGGTGAGAATTCCGCGCCCGAAATGGCAGACAGGTGTCTTACCAGTCTTGTTTCGAACAGATACACCGTTCTTCCACCTTATCCTCGCAAACTTTTTGGTCGGATTGAAATCGATGATCTCCAGTCTTCCCCAACCGTCAAGGGTCCCCAGACTGCTTGCGATTCTCTGTATATCGGCAGGGGTCTTGACGTTGAAGCCTGCTTTCTGGGCCAGGTGGATGTATTGGGCGCCTCCCTCTCTTCCGATCTCGTATTGGAAGCTCGTGGCGGTAACTGGTCCGAAACTCTCTGTCAGCCGATCCTCGATGGAATGAATAAGTTTGACGGGTATGAGAATAAATCTAGCTCCATAGGCGCTGAGCGTCCCTTGTTTTTCATTCATAACGAGTTCCCTGCCAGCACCTGACTTGCTCTTCTTGCTCTTACTCTTGGACAAGGAGACTCTGAACCTAGGCGATGGAATAGTCCTACTAATAGTCTAGTGATTATCCAAGGGAAATCCAATAAGAATTCGTGGATATTTCCGCTTCTTACTAGCTGTTTACAGTTGCTGTGCTAGTCCCGCCTTGCTCCTTCGAAAAATAATTTCTAATCCTTGCTATGATCCGGTTCCGAAGCGTGTTCTTGCGGCCCAAAAGTCTGTTCTCCCAGTCGACCATAATCAGGAAATATGCTATCGGAATCAGGAGTGCGATGGAAAGAATAGTGGTGTACAAGTCTCCACCAAATGTTTGCGGGATCAGCTGACTTGACTGCCGTGCGACATAGAGGACAGTCAGTATCCAGATGAACTTACCCGTGTATAGAGAGAGCAATGTCTTCGGTAGACTGTAACGAATCATGCCTAAGGGAATAAATGCTGTATCGACCAGAGGAGACGCTGCAAACACAACGCCTACTAGAAATGTGCTTCCGCCGAGATATTTCCGCAGAGAGTCAAATCTCTCAGGTTTCCCAATCGCACGCCTGGCGCCGTAACCCAGCGCATAACTTGCAAGTTTGCCGATGCAAGCGCCGAGAGCGGCTATCGACGCGATTTCTATGATTCCAACTCCCTGGAACGCTGATCCGGGAGTTGCAACCAGCAAGACGATGAATAGGAGCGAGGGGGTTGGTACGAATGGTATTACATTCCCAATTATGCCGAGGAAGAAGACTAGGAGGAGAGGATTGCCCGCGAAGAGTCCTGCAACCCATGCAATCCAGTCGTAGAGGAAGAACATGACACTAGTGACGGTTTCTGCCGATAGCCATGTTTGAAAAGCTATCTGAACCCAGGCAATTTTGCCAAAACTGGTAAGCAGAGGCTTCAAAAACCCGAAGCTAAAACGACGCGTTGGACACGAATGCCTCAGAAGGATGTCTACTCGAAGAAGATAACCTCAGAGGAAGAGCAGAAGAATTTCGTCCTCGTACTAAAAGACCGACTCGCATTCTTCCCGGAGGAAGGAGAGACATTCAAGCTCATCCACAACGGCCAACCCAGAAAGGCGAAGATTGAATCATACCCATGCTCCTGCAGGGGACCGGACCAGCCACACTCTCACTACTTTGTCAAATCAAAGGGTCTCAGAGCGGGGGACAGAATCACGATCCAGCGCCATGTGAAGGGCGGGGGCCGCTACTTCTTGCAAGTCCAGCATCACCCTCGTAGAACCTAGGTTATTACCAAGTCCCCTTGATTCGCGAACTGGCTGAGCCGATGGTTCAGATCGATCTACTGGGCGGGATAGGAGAAATCGGCGGAAACAAGTTTCTCGTCGAAGACTCCGACTCGCGAATACTCCTAGACTTCGGAATGAGCCTAGGCGCAAGAGGCCAGTTCTTCTCCGAACCATTCCTCTCACCCAGAGACAGACAAGGCCTCGTGACCCTCGGAATTCTACCCGACATACATGGCCTCTACAGAGACGAGGAGAATCCACCAATCGACGCCGTAGTACTCAGTCACGCTCACATTGACCACTCAATGTGTATCTCACTGCTGAACAGGAAGATCCCGGTCTACTGTGGCGAGACGACCCTATCGATTCTGAAGACGCTGTCGGAGATGCGTCCGAGAGGCTTCGAGAACGACCTTGAAGGAATAGAATTCAAGACTTTCAGAACCGGGGACAATGTCAGTTTTGGAAAGATCCAGCTGGAACCGATCCATGTGGATCATAGCATCCCCGGCTCCTACGCTTTCCTGGTTCATACCTCAAAGGGAACAATAGCCTACAGCGGCGACTTCAGAGCCCACGGACCAAAGTCAAACATGACAAAGGACTTTTCGGATGCGGCCGAACGGTCAGAGCCGGAGCTTTTCCTCTGCGAGGGCACAAATCTGGTCAGGGGAGACCTTCGAACTGAACAAGAAGTTCTCGAAAAATCCGAACATGTCGTGAAGAAGACGAAGGGAGCAGTGCTGGCCAGTTTCTCTTCGGCGGACATCGACAGGCTGAGAACCTTTCATGAGATCGCCGAAAAAAACGACCGGCTTCTTGTAGTTTCGATGAAACAAGCCTACCTTCTCAGGTCACTCGCAAACGACCAGCACCTGGATGTTCCGAATGTGATTGGGGACCCTCACATCGCTGTCTATCAGAGATCGAAGAAGACCTACTACAAATGGGAGAAAGATATTCTCAGCTCTGTGACTGTGAAAACTTCGAAAGATATTCGGGAGATGCAGCCGAAAATAATTCTCGCCTCTAGCCCCTATGATATGAACGAAGTCTTAGACATACAACCTGGGCCGGGCGGCGCGTACATCAACAGCAGCTCTGAGCCGTTCAACGAGGAGATGGAGATGGACCATGAACGATTCACAAACTGGCTCAACCATTTTGGACTCCCCATGTACCAGATTCACAGCTCAGGTCACATGATGCCTACAGAATTACGAGAGACGATTGCCCAAGTCAAGCCGAAACGTCTGATACCTATCCATACTGAACAACCTGAGCTGTATCGTCTGTTCGTAAAGGATCTCACGATGGTCGAGCTTGGAAGCAAGGGCTCAACTGTCGAAGTTTGATCCTGAACCAGAGCTGGGTCGAAATTGGGTGATGAGGGAAAGCACGCTGTCTTGAAGGATGGGAGAAGAGTGAATCTTCGTACCTACAAGCCTTCTGACAAGGAGGAGCTAGTCTCAATGTACGCGAATCTTTCACAAGATACTCTCAAGTGGAGCATGCCTCCTTACAATCGTGAGAGAATTGAGCGCATGACTTCCGACTTGGACAACAGAATAATTGTCCTAGCGTTTGATGGTCACAAGGTTGTTGGGCATCTTCAGATATCTCTCGCTACTAATGCCCGGTTTCGAGGGACTGGCGACCTATTCATTTATCTCCATCAGGATTTTCAGAACGCAGGCTTGGGTGCGGCCTTGATGAATGAGGGCATCGCGTTGGCGCGAACACGAAAGGTGCATCGGGTCGAATTGACTGTTGTTGCTGATAATCACCGAGCGATTAGATTGTATGAGAAGGTGGGTTTTCAGCGGGAGGGTCTGAAGCGAGAGAACTATCTTGGGGAAGATGGAAAGTATCATGATGAGGTGGAAATGGGAATCCTGCTATGATTTCCATCGAACTTTCAGAAGCGAAGAGCTGGATCGCGCGTCTCAGGCTTGTTTCTCTGGCTTAGCCCCATTTGGAGCCTAAAACAAGAAGTGAATGGACGCCTGAGAAACCGTCTGCCTCCTTTGAGGGTTTCTGATCGTCTGGCTAGTTGTGCTTATGAACTGGGTGAACTCGGGCCCTTCCGTTCTTCCTTTTTGCCCTAGTCCTTTCTTCCTCGACCGTCACGAGGAGAGTATCTCCCCTCGCCAGGCCCAAGCGTTGGAAGTAGGACCTTGGTACGACTATTTTTAGGTCGTCGCCTTCATTGATCATTTTGACCTGCAGAACACTGCTCATGCCCCAACAATCGTTGGTCTTTGGTATAAGAACTGTGGACTGGTAGGACATTAGAACGATACCCTAGGCTATACAAAGTTGTCATTAGGAACGTCGATACTAAGATGAGTAGAATTGGTAGGCGCCACTACTTAGCGGAGTAGAATTAGTAGAAAGTTTCGACGTTGGTCTAGGGTTTGACTCCGAGATACAACCCTCGACCCATCAGACCCTCACGTTCAAAGACGACCTCTAAGCCTACATCTCGGAAAGCGTCGAGATACTCTTCATGGGTCCAGAGACCCATCGACTCTCTGTCAACAATATACTGAACCTTGCTAGGAGTCACGATAAGGTAGTGGTATTCTAACGCAGAGACCGGTCCGCGGACCTTGCTGATGTTAATTCGCGCGATCTCCAGATTCGGCTTATCGACGGAGTTGAAGCCCACAATTCCCTTCCTGAAATTGGCTGGTGTGATCCATGGTTCAAGAATCATCAGACCCCCCGGTTGAATATGGCTAGCCATGTTTCGAACTGCCCTTCTCATCCGAGCCTTTGTCTTGACATGTCCTATGGCGCTGAATAAGCACGTAATGATGTCGAACCGATTATTCAGTTTGAAACTGGTCATGTCCCCTCGGTGAAAGACCACTTCAGGGTGTTTCTTGCGAAGCTATTCGCAGCATTTCAGGGCTGAAGTCTAATCCTTCTACACTGAAGTGTTGTTTCAGATACTCGATGTGGTTCCCGGTTCCGCAAGCAACGTCGAGAAGCCGGTTGCCCGAGGATTTCTTATGCCTTTGGATTAGAGCGTCGATTTTGCCAGCTTCTTTCTGGTAGTTCTTGAAGTAGTAGATCTCGTCGTAGTAGTTTGCTAGTTGCCTGTACATTCGCAAGGATCAGGACGGATGTTCAGAAGGCTATCCAGAAGTATCTGGGTCAGGTGTGGAGTGGGAGAGTGATGGATTCTTCTGGATGTACGAGTCCGATTGTTATGAGTTGCGTAATGCTCTCCAAGACTTGTACTCGAATCTCAGAGGGTGAGAGGTTCTTCTGGCTGGCGATCTCGGTTGTGATCTCGTCGATCGTTTTTTCACCCGTGCTTCTCTCCCAGAGGTTGGCGATATCGTCGCTTCCTAAGTATCGAGAGTTGGCCTCGTTGATTAGTACTATCCTACCGTCCGGGTTCTTGGCGATGTGTCCCTTCTTTCTGGGCTTGAACGTTGAAGGATTGAATTCTATCGTTACAGGTCCTTGGGCCGCTTCCAACCGCTTCTTGGCCTCAGGGCTCATCTTATCAGGGGTCCAGGCTGGCTCCCAGACAATCTCGACTTCCGCCTTCTTCACGCCAGGGATCTTCTCGATCTCCGTTTGAACCTGATGCATTAGGTAAGCGTGAGCGGGACAGCCCACTGTCGTCAGGGTCATCCGAACCTTGACGCTGTCGTTATCGATTGCAACTCCATAAACGAGCCCAAGGTCTACAATGTTTACCGGAATCTCGGGATCATAGCAGTTGCGGAGCGCGTTCATAACTCCGTCCACCGTGAGAGATTCGGCCATGAGAGCTGACCTTGGATAAGATATGTCCTCGGGGACTAATAGATATGTCCTAACCTTGGCTGAAAACAAAATCCTCGGAAGTTTTGTTCACAGTTAACAAAGAATCATGCTTTCTGATTGGAGGTCGCTCCTTTGGAGCGATGCTTGGTAAGGGTTTGATGGAATACCATTCCTACGAGCACTAGGATTGTTGCTGCTGTGAAGATGTAGAATCCTTGTTGGAAGCCCCAGGTGCGGGTTACTCCAAATATTGTTTCTGAGCCTGTTGGCTGAGTGATGCAGCCCGTTCCTTGACAATTGTTAGACGCAGTGTAGCCGATGAGCTCCGCGTAGCCTACTAGGGCGGCGACAGAGGTCACAAGGCTGCCGGCGAGGATTCTGACGCGCGGTGTGAAGCTTCCCGCAATCGCTAGGGCAGTGGAGAGGAGCACTAGGGCGAGAATGATTGGGCTGTAAGTTGTGATCGTATTGGAGAAGCCTGAAGCGTTGTTGATATCGGGGTTGTGGCTGGGACCACCAAAGAAACCCCACATCGAGGAGGTGGAGCTGCCGAAGCCTGTGGCTGTGATTCCCCACCAAGGCAATGGGATGCTGACGAGAGCCAGTATACCGGCTATTACTCCGAGGAAGTTCACTCGTGGGAGCGTCGTGGTCAAGGAATGCCCTACGTCCTCTCTTAAAACGACAACTGATCGTTGGATATTAAGCGTCTTTGACAGAAACTTGAGACCTGAACTGGCCGGGTTTTCAAATGGAGGCGTGTCAGCTTTTTGTAATCCATCGAATCTAGTCGGAAACGATCATTTGTGAAGTTCATCGTCGCTGGCGGACTGAACATGTTCGCCAACTGGAATCAGATTCAGAAAGTGGCAATTGAAGCTGACCAGCTTGGATATTGGGGATTCGTCCTACCGGACCACTACATGTGGGGGGCAGAGCGAGGTGGAGATTCTACCTTTGAGACTTGGACGGCCTTGACATATCTTGCCGCGAAGACAGAAAAGATCAGACTCGGGACGCTTGTAACTCCCATTCCTTTTCGCCCTCCTGGGATGCTAGCGAAGATCGTGTCTACTCTCGACCTACTCTCAAACGGCCGGACGATTCTAGGTGTGGGAGCGGGCTGGTCCCAGACAGAATTTGAGGGATACAGCGAATGGAACTCGAACAAGATCCGAGTCGACAAGACCCGCGAAGGATTGGACCTAATTCTGAAACTCTGGACCCAGGAAAAGGTCGACTTCAAAGGAAAATTCTACCACGCCAAGGGAGCAGTCCTAGAGCCGAAGCCTGTTCAGAAACCCCATCCTCCCCTCCTCTTCGCCGGTATCGGTCCACGAATGCTCAGAACGGCCGGGGAGTACGCCGACATCTGCATGATACCCGCCTTCTCCAATGTTGACAATGCAAAGTCACGCAAGATCGTCATGGACGAAGCTCACCGCCGACAGAGAACCGGTAAGATCTCAATGGCCGATATGGCCCCGTTCCCGCGAAGTCCCGAGTCGAAGTACGAGCGAAAGGAGTATCAGAAACACGTTGAAGCCGCGAGCGAGGCCGGCAGCAAGTACTTTGTTGCGCCGTTTCCTGCTACAAACTACTTGGGCTCACTCTTGGATTTTGCCGAGAACATCATACCGTCATTTGCCACGTAGGGCCTAGAGTGTGTGATTAATCATCGATAGTCTGCGTGACTTGAGGTCTCTACAGGCTCGGCTCTTTCGGACCTCAGTCGGTCATGCTACGACTTTGGCTGTTGCGACCGGCGTTAGGTGACCGTTCATTGCTAGAATCTCGTTATTATTGAAAGAGAGTGTCAGTTGTACAGTCACGGAACTTGTGGCAGTTATCTGGAAGCCTCCGTTGGTAACGGGAACTTTCAAGCTTCCACTAGGAGCGGTGTACGTCACGCCTGGTTTGCCTGAGAAGCTGACAGTCACAGCTGTCACGTTGAATCGGAGAATGTCGTATTTGCCAGCGGGAAGAGGCACTTTACCAAGTACTTCCGAAAGGCTCAGCACCTTGATCATGTCTATTGTCTGCGGTGAGATCTTGACTGTCTGCCAGCCGCTAGCATCGCCTTGGCCAGCAAGGTGAGCTTGGAATTGCGAGAAGGCCACGTTGATGTGCGTAATACTCGGGTCGTATTGTTGAGAATTGCCGGGCTGCGCTTGAGCTGGATCGGTAATGGTCAGGGTCATTGTTCCCTGGACGTAGTTGGTGTAAAAGAGATAGCCTGCGATTGAACCTATGATGATGATCGCAAGGATGACGGCTATAGGGCCCTTAGACAAAGGCTTCCAAGGAGATCAATCTGTCGGACGGGATTTAATGCTACTGAGTTGAACACCCATCAGAACAAGTACTATCAAATGTGAATAGAACTGATCAATGGCGAAAGACCAAACGCGAGTCTTTAGGAAGCATCTCGGAACCTTCGAGGATACATACGACCTAGGTGCTTGAGCCAGTCGAATTCAAAGCGTTGTTCTCTCCAAAACTTTTCGCTTCCTGATCCCTGTTTTCGCGTTCGTCCGGATTATGAGACTCAGCTCCTGAGGACGGCTGGTCTCGCGTGCCTTCTGAATGTCCATCTGTTTTGCCAGGTATCGGAGAAAGCTCGTGTTCGGAACACCATCTGGTCAAGGCTTCTTCAGCCGCCTTGCTAAGGGAGCCACGGCCATAACCGTGGACGCTCATTGCGATCCGTCTAAACTTCTCATTCAGACTTTCTGAGAGATAGATCTTCAACTCTGCCATTCTCTCACCGACTCTTTGTCTCTATGTCACTAAAGGGACGAGGCTAAACTGGCTAGTGTAACATGGACCCTCGGATGACCGGTTCCGCCACGGGTAACTTCTCAGCCGTCGTATATCTGGTTGGAAAAAGCGGTCATAATGTCAAAGCAGTCAAGCCTAATGGACGACTTCCGACCAATAATGCCACCCCTCATACGCCTACTCGCGGGAATCATCGTCCTCATCGTCATACAAGCAACAGTCCTCGGCTTCCCAGGCATCACAGCGCTAATCCCTACCACCACGTTCACTATCGCTGCTTTAGTAGTGTTCACGCTCGGACTAGTCGTGTCCGCCATTGTACTAAAGTTCGGAACACAACTGGCTACCTCTCTAGGCGATGCTTACAAGAGCTACCGCAACTATACACCACTGCTCACTTGGCTATTTCAGATGATAGCACTGGTAATCCTCTACAACGTATCCAAGCCTATCACAGCTAGCTACTTCGCAACAATCCCATGGGCCTATCCACTGATATTCCTACTGATAGCTATCGGACCAACAATCAAGGTCGTAATGAACACAGTCAACGCCCTCGAAGGCAAGAACACCTCCAGGCACCTACAGACCAACTAGTCCAACAAACACACGGATACTAGCCCAGTTCTATCAAAACAGGGCCGGAAGATAGGATAAAACCCCATTTTTTGTTATGTCCCGAAAATTCGGGCATGCCATCCTTCGGGCTTTCTACGGACAGTTGCAAAGTTTTTCCAATCCAGACTTGACGAGGATTATTGCCACGATCATCGCGGTGGTCGCAGGAACTCCTACAACGCTCGAGACGAGAGGAGCGACAGCGTAGGCCAGCGACTGAAAATCACCGTATTCGCTTCTTTTGTTACAATAATGCCAATCGACACAAATCTTGGCTCTCAACTTCTCCAAGGACCCAGAGATGAAAGACTTGCCTCTCTGAACTGCGTTCTGCCTTGTGACTGTTCCAGCCAAAGGGTAATCCGGCGTGACGAGCGACCTACCCAATTCCTCGTACAGATCATCGACGCTCTTCACCAGAAGATGTTCTATGTTGAAAGACAATTCGACCTTGCCCCTAGATCTTGGACCATAATTAAATTCCAACCCCATCAACTACCATCAACCCATTGACCCGTGAGACCTGAACTCAGGTCCTCCCCCTTCGTTCCTCTAAATACGACGTCATCGAGCGATGAGCTCGAGCTCGTAGTCTCTTGAAAGGGTCCGACCTTCTAGTTCGATGCCTTGAGAATGAAGAAACAGAATTTGTCTTTCAAGTCCCGGGCGAAGAAACCCTGGCCATCACAGACTCTCTGGGACAATCCCCGAAGATCAAACTCATCACAGTCCGACACGAACAGGCCGCAGCCTTCATGGCTGGCGTCTACGGCCGTCTTACCGGTAGGCCAGGAATATGCGTAGCAACGCTGGGACCTGGTGCTACAAACCTCGCCACCGGGATTGCAGATGCCAATGTGGACAGAGCTCCGCTAATAGCAGTGACAGGACAGGCGGCCCTGGAGCATTTCCACAAGGAGTATCATCAATACGTCGATGTAGTGAATATTCTGCGTCCAATTACTAAATGGAACACTCGGATTTTCAAGGCTGACACGATTCCCGAAGCTGTGAGGAAGGCTTTCAGGACCGCTGAGGCAGAGAAGCCTGGCTCGTGCCATCTGGAAGTCCCGGAGGATATCGCTGACGAAACTGCCCATACTACGCCGATTCCTCAGATTGCTGGCCCGGAACAAGCTCGTCCTACAACGAGTCAGATACAACAAGCTGCCCAACTCATCAACAAGTCCAAGACACCTCTCATCCTCGCCGGAAACGGAATCATCAGGTCACGCTCGACAGCGCCCTTCCGCGAGTTTCTAGCGGAGGCCAAGATTCCAGTGGCCCACACTTTCATGGGCAAGGGAGCCTTGCCTGATGATAACCCTCTGAGTCTCTACGCGATAGGACTGCCCTCCCAAGAACTAGTTAGCAAGGCCTTCGAGCTCGCAGACTCGATCCTCGCAGTAGGCTACGACCTTGTCGAATACGCCCCATCACTCTGGAACCCCCGTAATGACAAGACAATAATTCACGTGGACAGCACCAGTGCTGAGATCGACACTAACTATCAGCCAAGCATACAGCTAGTCGGACATATCGGTCAGACACTGTCAATTCTGACGGGCCAAGTCAAACCTCGACCCGGCAATTTCGCAAAATCTGTTAGGGAAAGCATTCTCGGGGAAGCCACCGCAAAATCGCGAGACGACTCATATCCGCTGAAACCGCAACGGATTCTACATGATCTACGAGAGGCTTTGAAGCGGGATGATATTCTCGTCAGCGATGTGGGAGATCATAAGCTCTGGATCTCACGACTGTTCCCAACATACGAGCCGAACACGGTACTCATCTCCAATGGATACGCGAGCATGGGCATAGGACTGCCCGGAGCCATAGCCGCCAAACTAGTCCATCCTGATCGAAATGTCGTTGCGGTGTGTGGAGATGGAGGATTCCTCATGACAGCCCACGAACTAGAAACAGCCGTCCGGTTAGGAATAGGCGTTACCGTGGTCGTGTTCCACGACAACGCGTACGGATCAATAAAGAGAAAACAATTGGCCCGTTTCGGCCGCGCTTCAGGAGTAGACTTTGGAAATCCAGACTTTGTCCAATTGGCCCAGTCGTTCAACGCTCAGGGCTATCGTCCGAGCAGAGCTTCCGAACTGGCATCGATCCTCGATAATACTCTCGACTCGCGTAAGCCGAGTGTTATTGATGTCCCAGTGGATTATTCCTGAGATCTATGCACGAATTGGCGACAGCCTACGGCTTGCCTCTCAGTCTCAGGGTTCTGAGAATGACCCAGTAGGCCAACGCACCTAGAGCGGCAAGGGGGAGCGATGTAGCAAGCAGATTAGAGAGCAAGGTCGTGTTTAGCAACTCGCCACTAAAGACGGAATCTCTAAGCGCAGTAGCCGCTAGACTGAGGGGGTTATAGTCGGCAATCGTTGCGATTGGACCTGGAAGGTATCGGGAAATCGTCTGGGCTGAGTAGAAGATCGTGCTGATGGTGACGAGAGTCACCTGAAGAGCCTGGGCATAGACCCAGTATATTTCGCCCCTTCTTGAGATGCTCGCGAAGAAGGCTGCCAGACCTGCTATTCCGGTTGCGAGAACGAACATGAAGGGAAGCAGCAAGATCGCGTTCAGGATATTGTGGGGATGAACTGCGAAAGATGCGATTATCAGAAGCGCAGACGAGTAGACCACTCCTCCGAGGCCTCCGGAAATGATGTAGGCGACAACCAGTCCCGATGTTCTGATTGGCAGAGTCATGTAGTATTGGACCACTCCCTCACGCAAGGCCAACCAGATTCTCCGTCCGGTGTCCGTGGCCGCGGTGAACAATCCCACGGTCACTATACCCGGAACCAAGAATGAGAAATATTCGGGGCTGATCATCCTCCCCATAACTAGGGCAGTTACGAGCATGTCGGATAGGCTGAGGCTAATCAACACGGCCATCAGCCACTTGGTTCTGAAGAAGTATGAGAAATCAGTCCGGGCGACCAAGAGGAGGCGAGAGAACTCGCTCAAGCTGCCTTGACTCCTTCTATGATCTTGTCCACGATCCTCGCGCTAAGAGACAGAGTACTAACCGCTATCGCCGTGACTACAACTGCAGCCAGCACCGGATTGAGCAAGTATTTTGGATCGAAGCCTAGAACCCACCTAGTCAGGTCGGCTCCATATGTTAGTGGACTGAGAACGGAGACCGGAGAGTAATAATTGGGCATTATGGCAAGAGGGTAGAAGACGGTACTGAATCTGATCAGAAGAGCAGAGAGTCCCGCCAAGACCGCCATGTAAATGTCCACCGCTTTGAAAGCGATGAACGACAGAGATACCATCGTCCCGGTGATACCCAATCCCAGAAGAAACAGCGCTGCTAGGGCGAAGAGAGCGCCGGAGACTGTCAGATTTCCCCAGATGAAAAGGACTGCTAGCAGCGGCGGCGCTACTTTCACCAGCGTGTTCACCACTCCGTAAATTGCCTGAGCGACTAGGAATCCACTCCTTGAGACGGGGAGAGATAGGAAGTATGGTAGTTCTCCTTCGTGGGCGTGTTCGACGAAGTGTCGACCTACGTCTTCTGCCGATTCGAAGACGACAATTATCATTAGTCCGATGCTGTAGAAGAAGAAATAGTTCGGTAGGTTCGAGCCTACGAGTCGGGATATGAGGGACCCGTAGATTGCTAGTTGTAATGCGAAGAGAGCCCAAGAAAGGATGAACCAAGTTGGATCACCTAGAAGGACTCTGATGTTGAACGCGGCGAGATTCAGTACTCGATTCATTGTTGGTCGATCAGGGCTTTGCCTGTGAAGTGAATGAAGACGTCATCGAGAGACGGCTCTGTTATTTTGATCGACGAGATTTTCGCGCCCAAGTTATAACTGGCAGAGGTCATTTTCGGAACCCAGTCCTCCGCCCTCGAAACCTTGGCCCGCAACTCGTTACCCTCTGGAGACAAAGCCAGCGCCCCACCCAGGCCTTTGAGCTCAGCCACGAGGTTGTCTGTAACAGGGCCTTCGAAGCCTACTTCGACCACATCTCCCCCCGCGATCGCGTCCTTCAACTTTGGAATTGAGTCACGCACCACTAGGTGGCCCTGGTGGAGAATCGTTACTCTGTCGGCCAGATACTCTGCCTCCCTCACTTCATTTGTAGCAACGATCACCGTGGACCCTTGATCTCTCAACTCTCTAATCTTGTCCCATATCTTCCGTTTGCCTCTCAAATCCACCTGGCTAGTTGGCTCATCGAAAATTGCCAGCTTGGGTCTCTGGACCAGCACCTTAGCCGTCTCTAGCCTCTTAGCTTGGCCTCCAGAGAGATGCATGAACTTCTTGTCACGAGATTCCCACAATTCCAAGTCCTTCATCGTCTGTTCAATGAGGTCCTGACGCTTCATAGAGTCGATGTCGAACATGGAAGCATGAAACCTCAATATCGAGGAAGGCTTGTGACGCCAGAACCCTCGGGCTTCCTGGAAGGCTATTCCCATAACCTCGCGAACCTTCGTGCCCTCCTCGACAACATCGATCCCCATCACTTTCGCGGTGCCAGATGTTGGCTTGAGAATGGTGCAGAGGATCATCAGGAGAGTGGTCTTCCCAGACCCGTTAGGGCCTAGAATTACCATTATCTCGCCCTCGTCGACGGTAAAGTTCAGCTCTCGAAGAGCATCCGTCTTTCCATATCTCTTCGAAAGGCTGAGAGTCTCCACTGCAAACAAAGATGAATGCAAAACTCAAGAAGTGAACGATAAAAACGTTCGAAGAAAGCCAAACCTCGGACTATCGCTTCTGAAGAAGAGCATCTCGCAAGAAACGGTCTGATATGTCCTAAGCAAAGGTTGCCTTAACAACCCAGTCCCAATTCATCGTGTACGCCCAAGAACAATTAATTCCTTGTAGCCAGTCCTTCCCGCTCCAACAGAGTTGATCGGCCGATTTACAGTGACCTTCCTTATCTCAAAATCATTGTATAGATGCCTGGTCAGTGATGTCTCCGAATTTGACAAAACAACTATGCAGCCTCTATCAACCAATTTCCCGAATTCCTCGGCCAATTCTTCTTGGTCCTTCTCAGAAAAGCCGCCGGGAGTGTAATCCGTGAAGGAGGAAGTCTTAGTTGGCGGTTGATATGGAGGATCTAGATACACGAAATCGGCTCTTCCACATGAAGTAAGTGCGTCCTTGTAATCAATGGTACGCAACTCAGCTTTGGTGTTTTCGAGTACGTGACTGGCTGCGCTGATAACGTCTGAATTAAGTATCCTAGGGTTCTTGTACCGGCCGAAGGGCACGTTGAACTCGCCCTTCGAGTTCACTCTGTAAAGACCGTTGTAACAGGTCTTGTTGAGAAAGATGAGTCGGGCGGCCGACTCGACCCGACCAGTGTGTCGCCAATCTCTCTTTTGGTAGAAATAAGCGCTCTGGTCTGGTGCTGAATCGTACTCCTTTTGAAATCTCGAGAGGAAGCTTATCAGTTCATCGGGAGATTCCTTGATAACTCTGTATGCATTGATGAGTTCCTCGTTAGTGTCGGACAGATGCGCGCTGAAACTTGTCGTCCGCGCGCATATTCCAAAAAAGAGCGCTCCCCCGCCCAGAAATGGCTCATAGTAACTTGTTAGACGGTGTGGGACATGTGGCAATAGTTCAGGTAGAAGACTTGTTTTTCCTCCGGCCCATTTGACGAATGGCGCAAGATGCTGCTTGCTAGTGTCTACGCTAAGCTGTGTACCTTCGACTGCTTGGAGCAATTACAGAGAGACCACTTGTAGTGCGGTGCCGAACCTTTGCTAATAAGCCCTAGACTCGAGAAACTGCCTTGCGATTCGACCGTACCGTCTCGAAGGTTGTCGCTCCAAGCTATCAGACCGTCTTTTCTGTCTCTGGATATCCCGAGGCAGGCGCGCACAGAGATAGCATGCTCTCAAATGCCGCGTTGGAAAGCGTTAAATTTGCAAAGAATGAGGCTGCACATGAGGGTTTTGGTTTGAAAATACTTCTACCCTTGGTTCTTCTCGCCACGCTTGGAATGCTAGCAGCACTACCTCATCTTGCAAATGCTGACGATAATGGCCAAAACGAAGGCGCCCACCACCAGAGTGCCCAAGAGACGAATCACGAAGGGCTTACGATACGATTCCACATTCGCCTAACGGGCGACCAGCAGGTGCCAGCAGTCAACACTATGGCGTTCGGATTTGCCGAAGTCCAACTCAGCGAAGACAACAACACTCTGTCATTCGAAGTAGTAGTTTGTAACATCGTTAACGTCATAGCTTCGCACATCCACATCGGCGCCGCGGGTACCAACGGACCAGTCGTTCTACCCTTCTTTGGCTCTCCGACTCCATTCAATAGCACAAGAGGATGCGACACTCTCGCCGAAGGCACTCGAACATCAGCCAACCTCGTAGCTCGCCCCGAGGCAGGAATCAACACGTGGACCGACTTCATCAACGCCCTAATTGCCGGGAATACCTACGTCAACGTACACACCACAGCCCATACAGGTGGAGAGATTAGAGGTCAACTAGTACGCGAACAGGACGACCAGGACTGACCGGGCTGAACAAAGCGACGACTAACCGTTCTCCTAAGAACGGTTACCCCCTTTCTTTCAATTCTCGCACTCACTCGAGTGCTGAGACATTTTAGCATCAGCCAATTTAGTCCAAACTCAGTTGTCAGAGTCGAAGTGTCTGATACTGTCTCTCGCATGGTGAGCCTAGAGTGGTCTGGAGCTGTCCCGTGTAGAGGTCCATAACTACAGAGACGACCGTGCGATATCTCTGGTCCGCGGGAAATGAATTGTTTTCATGACGGCAGACAGACTCTGGCTTGCCATCATGATCTCTCAACATATCCTCAGCTCTCGTCATGCTCATCTTCCTGTTTCCACTTCTCATCTGCCTAAGAAGCTGGGTTATCCTAGCGAAGCGATGCAACGTGGATCTTCGTTCCTCATCCAGAACCTGCTTGACTCCTAACCGTTCTGGATTCTGGAAATGATTCGTATGGGCCAAGATCCCCTCTTGTGGGGAGAACGCCCCGGTTGCTTCGGGAGCGGATTCAACATCTACAATTTTTCCAGCCCCCAACTTTGTTTGTTGCCCAATCAGAAAGTTTGCAGAACATGATCTTTCCCCACGAGTTATTCTTGAGATCGCTTGAGAGAGGGTCTTTGACCCGAGAATTTCTGAGCATCTCACGTGGAAGGGTTTTCGAAGTCTCTCCCAGTCATCCTTGTTGGAGATTAGCCCATTAATCGCTAGTCCTACTCCTTCAGAGTTCAAGCCTATCTTCCCTCCAACCACTCCCGCCTCGGTGAAGCAGAGAACGTTGGGACCGGTAGTGGGTCGAATCTTGAGAAAGAGTCCCTCTACCTGGGGAATCCAGTCCCAGTTCTGGGCCATCAGCAAATGACGATTCACGGTTACCTCCGGCATCGCCCCGAACGCCGTACAGCCATCTATACGTAGCATGGGCTTCAATCCGATCTTTGCGAACTGGCTGTACATCAGTTCGTATCGAACGTTCAATGCAGTAATCTCTAGCAATTTTGTCTTCGAGCCTAAGGCGACTCCCTCCATCGCGCGGGCGTAGCTGGGACTGCCTCGTCGTATGACCTGCAAGTACTTTTCAGCGCGCCTAAGCGCCTCGTCTCTTGTGAGTGCAGTTTCATTCTTGAAACGGCGGAAGTAGACCTCGAGATTGCGTTCAATCCTGTCTCGGGCAAATTGCCCGTGTCGGTATCCTATCTCGTAAGGCGAGCCTTTCAGCCTTAGAACGGGCAGTCTCATTGATCTTTGGAAGATTTTTCCTGCTCCAGATTCTTCTCGAAAGTGATCCAGGCGAGGTCTCGCTTGAATCCCAGTTTCATATTGATGCTGAGCATGCCGTCGTTTGTGGATGCATTGAAGGTTCGAATGTTATCAAATCCGTTCTTCCGGGCGAAATCCAGGACCTTCAACTTCAAGGCTACGGCAATTCCTTTTCCTCGATACTCCCGCATAACTCCCGTTAGGCCTTGGTAGAGACTTCTAGGCTCTTTCTTCAACCCCCAAACCACGCTGGTCCCGACGTACTTGTCCCCATCCTTCGCGATCATGTACGCTTGAGGAATGAGGTTAGGATTCTTCATCTCAAAGGCAAGCCACTGATCATAAGGAGTGTCTGTAGGGGTGTCAGCTATCGGCACATCTCTGAACGCGGTCTGCACAAGCTCGTACAGCTTCGTGTAACACTCTGGATCCTCCCGTAGTTCCTGCTCAAGCGTCGAGAACTCGATTCCAGCCTGAGAAGCCTTGGTCGAATAGTTTTGGAACTCTGAAGTATTTACCCGATATGGGTCGATGGTCGATTCCCAGCCCCGCATCTTTTCGCTGAATCCCCGCCTTCGAGCAAAGGCGATGGACCGTGTCATATTCTCTCGAATTCCCATCCAGGCAGTAATCGCACTATGCTCATCAAAGTCATCCTTGAGGCGACCGTAGATCGCGCTACCAATACCCTGGCCCTCGTGCTTCGGATCGACCCAGACGTCGAACCAGAATTTTTTGGGATGAAACATCCATGGAGGATTCCACATCTCCCCAAAGCCCAGAGCTACACCGGTTGAGAAGTTTACGCATGTATACCGTTTGAAGTAGTATTTTGTCTTGTCAAGACTATCATCGTAAAATCGCCACTCCTCAACACTCCTCGCTCGCTCAGGAAAGATCGCATCATAGATTTCCGCCAACCTCCGGTAATCAGAATCTTCGAATTCTCTAATCTCAAGAGAGAGAGTGCGCTGGGCCAAGATAGTGTCGATTCTTCCGACGCCGATGTTAAACTCTTTGCACGCGACCGTCCACTCGTTTGTCATGCACAAGCCGCACTGTTAATGAGAGAGATTGATGGTATTCTTCACAAGCCCTAGTTATGCCAGGATATCCTGAAAGGTTCGTAAAACTGCTCTACGGCATAATCCTGGCGCAGTTCATAGTCATCGCCATTTTGCTGGCGGGGTTCAGTGCCGAGTATCTCTCCAACATCTACTTTCGAATCTGGGTAGATAGCAACTTTCCTCAATTGGGTCTGCTGTTGACTGGACAAGTTGACGCTCTTCTGATCGGGATGGCTCTCGGCGGCACAATACTGCTGATTCAGCGGGTGAAGAACGAGGCGAGTATCGCTGAAAGAACAACTGCGACACTCGGCCGGCCCTCTTCCTTGGCGCAGAGTTCTGACCTACTTCCCAACCACGCTACACGAACGACAATCGTCGAGGTGGCGACGGAGACGCCTGACCAGGTTCTTGGAGAGCTGGATAAACACGATTTCTAGAATTTATGTTATTACTGTGGCGACTGTTTAGTTTCCGAAATCTCGGTTCCCGTCTTGAACCAAGGATCCACTTCTAAAGCTCTAACCTTCGTCTCTGAAACAGGAAGACCATCGTCACGTAGGCTCTGGAGAAACGCGTTGGCTCGACCCCTTAGCTCCGCCAAGCGCGTCTTGAAAGTGGAGAAACCTTCTCTTTCACTCTCTAGGCTAGTTAGATCTCCCTTTGCAACCAGTCGAAGAGTCTCCTCTGCCACCTTTTCGACGAACTCACCGTAGAACTCGATGAATTCGTTAACGACCTCGAGCAGATCGTACTCGATCATCGACGCTGCCTTTCGGAGGAGCAATCGGACCTTCTGGCGCATTGAGAAGTACCAGAGCTCAAGCGTGAAGTAGACTTCTTTGATCTTCTCGGTCGTCGCCATAGCAAGTTGTGGTGTGGTCAAGGTGCTTGACCCGAAGCTTGCCTTGTCCAGCAGCGCGACAACCATTTCGCTGCCGGCACCACCGCCCTCTTGAAAGTTTAACCATCCGAAATCATCGACTAGACGTTCTAGCTTCTTCAGAACGGAAGCGCCCCTGCGCTGGGCTTTCCCCGAGTAGTCGAACCAGCCCCAAAGGACGGCCAATGAGATAACGACTGGAGCGCCATAGTAGAAGGATACTCTGTCGTATAGTATGAGCAGTATGAGAGCTAGCTGAGGAGCAAATAACAAGATTTGCCCTTTTACGAAGCTCGCGATGAACGCTTTCATTCCTTAATCCTCCTTGATAGTTATCTCAACCGTCTAGAAATCGGCAGGACGAACTCAACCATTAAGCCCACGGTTATGAATCCCCAGCCGCCTTGAACCAACTCTCGGGTCCCATCGGTTGTTCCGACGAGAACGAGAAGGAATCCAAACACTAGAGCTACCGCTGGGAACGCGGACGTGAAAGCCGCAAGAGTGGAACCCAACCAGCGGTCACTATGGAATGATACTCGGCCCGGAAAAGGGGGCTGATGTAGAAAACCTGATAGTAACCCAGGTTGACGAACAAGTCACTCCTCCGCAAAACGGAGGAGGGAGAGCCGTGCGGCTCCTTTTGGGTTCTAGGTTCCCGTAATCGTAATCTGACCATTTACTGTTGACAGTTTTACATCGGCTATTCCTGTTCCGACCGTTGCCATAATCTGGGTACTGGTCTTGGTCTGATTACTCAATACAAGATTCGTTGGCTGAATGTTTCCGTTGACAAGAGATGCGGTCAACTTGAATGAGGATGATGATGGAAGGGTCACTTGCACGTTCCCATTTTGAGACGACATTGTATAGTTCCCTGCCATGATCGGTGTCGAAAAAGTGCCTGCGATGTTACCGTTGGTGGTCTGCGCTGAAAAGCCGCCGCTTGCACAAATTGAGCAGTTGAAGTCTATGTCGCCGTTGGATGAGGAGATGCTTGCGCCGGTGACATTGAGACCGGTCGCTTGAATCCGTCCATTTACGTTGTCTACGACGAGCTTGCTAATGTGCGCTGAAAGTGGTATGAACACGTTGATTTTGACAGAATATGTTTGCGAGATTAGAAAGACAGCATTGTTGGGAAATTGGGCCTGGAATATGATGTTACCATTCATGCTTGAGTTGACAAGATTTACCTGTGCGGGGGACGATCCCAGACCCTTCGCCGTTACGGTGCCATTGATCAAGAAGCTGGCTTGTCCCCACGGTGCGAGTGTCACCGCACCGTTGATGTTTGTGACTTCGAGTGTGTAGTTGCTTGACTGGTCGGCGGCCGTGCTGTAGCTAAAGTTCTTGGTAGTAACGATTGCAGACGATTGATAGATGAGTGCGAACAAGACGCCCACGACGACTATGACAAGGGTTACGATTGCGATTACCCATCGGTTGAAACTAGTTTTTTCTGCTATTGGGCGAGTTATCGTTGTGCCTGGCGGGGTTCCAGTCGCGAACTGCCCTGCCAACTCTATTCGCTAAGCCCTTACGCTGTCGCTCTCTCGATCTCTTGCATCTCGTCACGTGAGAGAATCAGTTCTGTTCCATCCTTCATTTCTCGGGCCTCCTTCTCGCTACGTATTCCGATGATCGCCCCTGTTAAAGCAGGGTGCATCAACTCCCACGCGATGACAACGTCCACCATTTTCTTACCGTGAGCTCGAGCTATCTTTGACAAGGCTCCTCGGACCCTCTCCAGTTTGGCATGGTTCTCTGGTTGACCGTACCAGTGGTTTCTACGGAAATCCTTCGGGTCCAGAGATGCTAAACTGAAGTTGTCGGCGAGAAAACCCTCGGCCAAGGACCCCCAGCCCAGGACGCCGATGTGATGGCTCAGAGAGAAAGGCAGGATGTCCTTCTCGATCTTTCTCTGGAGAGGGTTGTACTGAACCTGATTCGCTGTGACGGGGCCGATTCGCTCAGCCCTCTCGATGAGATCTACGGTATGGTTTGATAATCCACCGTTCCTGACTTTTCCTTGGCGAATAAGATCCTGCAGCGTCTTCCAAGACTCCTCGATCGGAGTTGTCGCATCCATATCGTGAAACTGTAAGAGGTCAATGTGGTCGGTCTGAAGACGTTTTAGACTCGTTTCGACCTCTCTCTTGATAGTCTCTGGCTTATGATTCTCAATGGAACCACCTTTGCCATCGGGTAACGTACCGCATTTCGTAAACACATAGACATCGTCTCTTCGACCTTTGATCGCCTTGCCGACGATCTCCTCTGCTTTTCCCCATCCGTAGAATGGTGCAGTATCGATCCAGTTCACTCCCTCGTCTAGGGCGGTCTGAATGGCTCCGATGGCCGATTTCTCGTCCTGGGGACCCCACCAGACCCTCCATTCCGGGGTTGAGCCTATCGGAGCGGTTCCTACTCCGACTTTGGTAATCTTAAGATCGCTCTTGCCAAGACGTCTAGTCTCGAGCGTCAATCCCGTTCGAAGGATGCGGGTCTGAAAACGACTATTTCTACCTTGAACCGACGCGATACTCTATGGCCCTGGGACCCAGAGTATCAACTGCTTGTGACAGCCGGGACACTCTCTCGGGGTCCTTGCAAGTCCAAAGCCAAACGGTTTGCATCCACTTGCACATTTCCAATAACCCTTACTGAACAAGGGCTCCTCGCCGACAACCGCCGCGGCTGTTTCAATGAAACCTTGGATGTAGGCGCCCCCCATTCGTTGACGGTCAGCCTCCTCCTTCTGCTGCTTCCAACGCTCCTGTCGGTCAAGAGTTTCGGACATGATGCGGGACAACTCCTAGCTTTGCAATATCAAACATGTTGCGCCTGCAGACTGAATATAGCGCGAGCTAGAAGGCCGCATTGGACTCGAATAGCGCAAGTTTCTGCGACGGTCGATTATTGCTTCAGTTTCTCGCGGTAGTGCTCTCGCAACTTGGCAATCTTCGGCTCGATCACGACACGGCAGTATGGTTGCCTAGAATTCTTTGCGTAATATTCTTGATGATAATCCTCCGCCTTGTAAAACTCGCGATAGGGTACAACCTCGGTGACGATAGGTTTCTTCCAGACTTTTGACTCGTTAAACTCCTGAATGACCTGACGGGCAATCTTTTCCTGTTCCGGGTTGTGATAAAACACAGCTGAGCGGTACTGGGTTCCCACATCGCCTCCCTGGCGATTGTACGTTGTCGGGTCGTGGGTCGTGAAGAATATTTGAAGAAGATCCTTGAACGATATGATACTAGGGTCGAATGTGATCTCGATCGACTCAGCGTGTCCCGTGTCTCCAGTGCAGACCTCTTCATACGAAGGATTGGGAACGTTTCCGCCGGAATAGCCCGAATCCACCTTTACAACGCCCTTCAACTGGTCGAAGACGGCCTCCGTACACCAAAAGCACCCGGCCGCCAGCGTAGCCACCTCTAGAGCTTTTGAAATACTCGCTTGCTCGGGTTTCAGCGCCATGATTCTGCCGTGTCCTGAACCTAGTGGGGCTGAGGTGCTATCTGAACATTCTCTCTCTGAACCCTCCCGTCAGGAGATCTCTGAGGACGCTAAACCTCCACGATCGGGCCCCGGCTTTCTCCGGCTAAACTCCATTGCCTACCGACTTGAAATGCTACTGATTACCATCATTCTACTCATCGTCGTCTTCTACTGGCGGTTATTCGTTGTCAGGGATCTGAATCTGTTGGAAACGGTTTTCTGGATTATCTTTCCCGATCTAGCGTCTTTCATCCCTATTGGCTTGGCGGTGCGCGGAGCTAAGGAATGGCCCCGTTGGGGACCTACGCTCTACAATTTCTTCCATACGCTCCTCGTCTGGATTCCTGTCTTTGCCATCTGGAGCTTATTGTCTGGAGCTGTTCAGTGGCCCTTTCTTGGCTGGGCAGGTCACATTACCGCTGACCGTTCTGTTGGATACTATCTGAGAGCCTCAACGAGACGACCCGATTAGAGTGGAATACTTTCACTCCTCTAGAGGCATTTGCTCTGTGAAGACCTCAAATTGAGCGCGATCAGCACAGATTCCGATCGTAAGCTGGTTACTTACGGTCCTCACTCTGGGAGATAAGCCATGATGAGACTATCCCGCTCCGATAGTCTTTGGCTGAAGAGATAGTAAATATTCAAGATCTTAACGGCGTTGGACCTGTAACTGCCGGGAAACTCCGGGACGCAGGCTACGACTCCATAGCATCCCTAGCAATTGCGCCCATACGCGAGCTAATCGAAAAGGCAGGCCTTGAAAACAGCGTCGCCCTCAAAATCTCTCGAGCCGCCCGGGAAACAATACAGACAGACTTCGTCACCGCCAAACAGCTCTATGAGAGGAGACTGAGCCTTCAGAGACTCAGCTTCGCATCCACCAACCTGGACAAGCTGCTGGGAAACGGACTTGAAACACAAGCCATCACGGAGTTTGTCGGAGAGTTCGGAGCAGGAAAATCACAAATCTGCATGAAGCTAAGCGTCAACGTCCAGCTACCAACAAAAGACGGCGGCCTCGAAGGCAAAGCCCTCTTCATCGACACTGAGGGAACATTCGCAGCCCAAAGAGTCTACCAGATGGCCCAAGCCATGGGACTGGACGCTGAAAAGATACTCGACGGCATCATCTACAGCCGCGTCTACAACAGCGACCACCAGATCCTCACAGTCGACCATGCGTTCAAAATCTGCCAGGAAGAAAACATCAAACTCCTAGTCGTTGACTCGATCCTCTCACACTTCAGAGGCGAATACATCGGACGCGAATCCCTAAGCGAACGCCAACAACGCCTAAACAGCCACCTCCACAAACTCCTCCGAATAGCTCAAGCCCTCAACCTAGCAGTCGTTATAACAAACCAGGTCCAAGCAAACCCTCAAGCATTCTTCGGCGACCCTACCCGTCCCGCAGGGGGAAACATTCTAGCTCACGCCTCCACACACAGAGTCATGTTGAAGAAAGCCAGCCAAGGACTACGTGTAGCAAAAATCATAGACTCACCTTACCTGCCAGAATCTGAAACATATTTCCAGATTACCGCGAAAGGCGTGGAAGACGCCGCGCCAAAGAGCAGACGCGACGAATAGAACAACCATAAGGAACTGCAATGGAGACTCGCCGAGCCGTTGATCCTCTACAACCAAAGACTTGGCAGCTAGACCAGATAGAGAACGGCAATGAGGGATACCTGTACCATTGTTTGCTCTGCGACGAGGCTCTAGTCCTATCGAAGCAACAAATCAATCCCAGAAAAATCAAGCTAGTCTTCGACGGAACCTGTCCTAGCTGCGGCTTCGAACTCGACAGGGTCTTGAGCTGCAGAGTTTCCCTTCTACCCCAAGGAAGACGCCTCCTCACCAGTCTGAAATGTAGAGACCCTGAACTTCTCAGAGACCCAGACGACCAGATCGAGTATCAACCCCGTCGTGGAAGCACTCTTACTCGAGACCTCCAACCGGGAATAACCACTGGGATAGAGTCTCTAGACAAGGCACTGATTCTCAAAACGGGCCAGTTTGTCTTCCTCGAAGGTGAGCCGTCGCATGCTCTTTCTCTCCTCCTCTGCGTCCGAGCAACGCTCCCTCAAGGATTGGATAGTGATGTTGTTTTCATAGATGCTGGTAACGTTTTCGACACTTACACTATCTCGCAGCACATCGTCAATCTCGGACTGGAATCTGGCCGAGTGCAGCAACGTATTCATCTCAGCAGAGCCTTCACACATCACCAAGTTCATAGCCTCATCGTGGAAAAACTAACTACAGCACTAGATGAGTATGGAGCTAGACTCGCGGTCGTCTCTGACATCACGGCCCTCTTCTGCGATCCCGACGTACGAGAAAAGAAAGAAGCACTGGATATCTTCCGCAAAAGCTTACAGTTTCTAGGAAAAACTGCTGAGCAGAGAAACATGCTGATAGTAGCCACGAATCAGAAGGCAAGAAACAAGACTATGACAGACGCTTTGATGCATACTGCCCATGTTTCTGCGAAACTAAAGGACAAAGGCGCCTATACACAGCTCATCATAACCCGTCATCCCTTCACTCCTCAGAAGGAAGACGAGGTTGTTACACTGGACAAAACACTACCTGGTTACCAGTAGGCACTTCAATTTACTTTCCCACTAGTTTCACATCTGTTTCACATTCGGTCTTCGTCCCGCTCTTCCGAATTAGTCTCAGAATAGAGAATCGCATCTTGATTCTTCGTGAAGCATCTAGGCTGGATTCTCGACCTCTACCACAAACCAGGCCAAATGGTAGTATGGCTGAAAAAACCCGACGGAAAGTGCGTAAGGCTCACAGACAAATGGAAGCCGCGAATACACGTGGGAGGCGACTACCGAAAGCTAATTGATCTCGCTTGCAAATCCTACGTTGAGAACTCTATTTTTGTCGACAAATTTGAAAGGGCTGGCGATATAGAAAAATCTCGAGTCCTTGAGGTCGTCGTGGAGAATGATGAGGAGGCTGCAAAGCTTGCGCGGAGGATACAGCGAGGAAGCAACTACTCGAATTTTCGCCTCTACGATGTAGACATTCCATCCCCGCAAATATACCTCTACCAAAAAGACCTGTTCCCACTAGCACTCGTCGAAGCAGAGGAAAAGAACGAGAAAATAGAGTGGACCCTGAGAGATTCCAGAGAAACAATAGACTACAAACTGCCCCCTCTTCGAAAGATCAGGCTAGAAATCAAGACTAGAAAGAACAAGAGAATTCGGACCTTCGATGATGAACTAGACTCCGTTAGAATCATAACAGATCGGGAACAAACTCTCGTTCTCGATTCGGGCAATGAAGAGGAAAAGCTCCTCAGCCTCGTTGAAACCTTCAACGAAATAGATCCGGACATTGTTGTTACAGAAGGTGGAGACTCGTTCATCTTCCCATACCTTGCGAGACGTGCATACAAAAACGGAATGCTCAACAGGCTAGTTCTGGGCCGGGACCCATCGCCTCTAAGAGTCTATGAGGTTCAAGGTCATTCCTACTTCTCCTACGGAAAAATTCTGTACAGAGAGACGGCCGCCCGACTACTGGGCAGGCTACACATTGACGACCACAACGCCTTCATAAGCGCTGACTGTGGACTTGAAGGGCTATTCGAAATCTCTCGGACGTGTATAATCCCGATTCAGCGAGCCAGCCGGGCGACTATAGGCACCAACATGACCAGCCTGCAATTCTACCATGCTGTGAAAGAAAACGTTCTCATCCCCTGGAACAAGAACCAGCCCGAAGAATGGAAAGACAGTAACGAACTAGTCATCGCCGACCGAGGAGGTTTCATCCACGAACCCGAGATTGGGATATATGATCAAGTGGGAGAGCTGGACTTTACCAGCCTCTACCCGACAATAATGCGGGACCAGAACCTGAGCGGAGAAACCGTCAAGTGCAAATGCTGTCCCAACTCGCTACGTCGGGTTCCAGAATTAGACTACAACATCTGCGACCGATGGCGAGGCATCGTCCCTCTATCTCTCGAAATTCTACTCGATAGAAGGTCGCGCTACAAGCAATTAAAGAAAGACGAAAAGGATGAACTCAAACGGCAGAAGTATGATGCACGTCAGTCAGCACTAAAATGGATCCTGGTTTGCTCCTTTCGGCTACCTTGGATTTAAGAACGCCCGGTTCGGAAAGATAGACGCGCACATTGCAACATGCGCCTTCTCCCGAATCTTCCTCCACCGTGCAATAGCCATAGCCCAAGCTAGAGGTTTCAAACTTGTGCACGGAATCGTTGATTCTATGTGGCTTACAAAACCCGATGCAACGGCTGCTGATTATGAGGAGCTATGCGCGGTGATCAAAAAGGATCTCGATCTTCCCTTGAGTTTTGAGGGCTTGTATAAGTGGATAGTTTTCCTCAATTCCAAAACGGGCCCGCAAGCGCCAGTCCTAAACAGGTATTACGGGATCTTTCAAGACCGGACTCTCAAGGTTCGGGGAATAGATGTTCGACGCCACGACACTCCTAAGATAGTTGAGAAATGCCAGACACAAATGCTTGGAATCCTCAAGGAAGCAGATAATTCACGGGAGTTTCAAGCCCTTATTCCCCAAGTTCTCAACACACTCAGAGAATATGCTTCAAAGCTACGAAGCGGCACGGTTCCTATCGAGGAGCTGATAATTACGAAGAATTTGAGCAAGATGCCTAACGAGTATACTCATCGCGTACCTCAAGCGATCGCGGCCCAGTGTCTTATCGACGAAGGAGGAACGGTTCATGCAGGACAGCAGGTAAGCTACGTTCTGACGATTGATACATCAACAATTCCTGAAAACCAAGCCTTGCCCCCTGAACTGGCGGACGACAGTACTGTCTACGATTCTGAAAGATACGTTGACCTACTCGTTTCGTCAACGGCGAACCTCTTGCTACCCTTCGGCTACGATGTCAAATCATTAACCGCAAGCCTAAGGTGACTCTTCGTTTATTGGGTCGAGCCGTTCCCCACGTATCAATCTAACCCATCTCAGGGAACTTTGCCGGACAGGATGGTTTCGAGCCTTGCAGTGTCAATGTTTCCTCCAGATACCACGCAGACAATCTTCCCCCTGCCAGCTTCGCCGGTGAGGGTGGCCGCGACCGATGCGGCACCGCCACCCTCGGCCACTATCCGGTTCCGTTCGACCAGTAGACGAATGGCCGAAGCGATCTCCTTCAGTGAGCAGACAATGCTCCCTTGAATCAATGGTCTTACCATGTCCCACATTTCAGGAAGAACACTCTTTCCACCGATGCCGTCTACGAAACTGGGAATCCGGTTTACTTCCATCGCCCGTCCGGAGCTAAACGATGCCGCAAGTGGAGCGGCAGTTTCCGGCTCGACCGCATAGACTCGCGTCCCGGGCTTTCTTTCATGAATTGCTGTAGCGATTCCAGCCGTCAGACCGCCGCCCCCGAAAGGGACCACAACTGAGTCCACCTCTGGAATGTCTTCAAGAATTTCCATGCCTATAGTTCCGTTTCCAGCGATCATTCTTGGGTCACTGAAGGGATGGATGAAAATCGATGCCTCCAATGGGCCATATCGATGGGTAGTAACCACCTTCCAGACCTCATCGAATGAGACTTGAACGATCTTGGCTCCAAACCGTCTGATTGCCTCCAGCTTCGTTTCAGGTGCATTATCCGGAACGACGGCAGAACAGGAGATCCCGTTTTGCTTTGCCTGCCATGCTAAGGCCTGTGCCATGTTCCCGGCACTACAAGTGTATACGCCGCGAGACTTCGCCGCCAGTCCCGCCAGAGCAATCGCATTGGAGGCTCCCCGGACTTTGAACGAGCCTGTAGGTTGCAAGTTTTCCAGCTTCAGGTAGATCTCCATGTCAGAGTCAATGTTCAATCTGACAATGGGGGTCCGCAACACTGATCCCCTGATTCTCCCACTAGCTTGTTCTATCTGAGTAATAGTAGTCGGCTCAAGGATGTGCTTGGTGGTCAACATATCCGCTCCAACTCTGTGACTATTGATTAGCCTCAACTCTTAAACCCCAACGTGCCACATCCAGAATTTGCGCACTATGAGAAAAGAACTTGTCAGAACGGGACCTTCACCATTGAACTTGCCGTTTTCGCCAGGAATAAAGTTTGGAGATCTGATCTTCGTTTCAGGTCAGGGACCAATCGATCAGAACGGCAAAGTAGTGCCCGGAGACGTCAAGTCCCAGACCAAGACAACTCTGGAAAACTTTCGAAGAGTACTAGTAGCAGCACAATCTGGCTTGGAATACGTGCTTCAGACTACAGTGTACCTTAGTGACCTAAGTGACTATTCTGAAATGAACGAGGCATACTCGACGTTCTTCCCAAACCCAAAGCCTGCGAGGGCCACGGTCCGAGCCGATCTTCTTTTCGGAATGAAGATAGAGATTCAGGGAATAGCATATGTTCCTCATTAGGACGAGTCGAGTTAACGGAATTCGTGAATCCCGCTAGATCTTCCTGGGTCCTGCTGACGGGTTCCCGGTTGAACCCTGCCTTTTGATACGAAGAACCACTAAGAAAACTATGGCAGCTTCTGCGATCGCCGCGACAATAGCGAGCTGACGTCCGTAATTAAAACTCGGCCCGCCTCCAGACGCGGCAGGTGAAGGACTCGGCCTAGAACCTGGACTCTGAGTCAGAAGTATTTTGCCTGCTTCTCGATTGTTGTCGAGCAAGTTTAGCTCCCCTTGAACTGGAGGAATAGCGACGAGTACCGTATATGTTCCAGGCGAAAATCCGGATGTGTTCCACATCAAACGACTCGCATAGATCCATGCGGGTGCCAGCTTCGGCACAGATAGATCAGCGACCAAGGTGGTGTTCGCATACCCTCGGAGTTCGAACGCCTCGGGTAGTGATCCATAATTTGCGACAGTCGTATTGATCACGACAATGCTGCCGACTGTAGCTGTCTGTTGGATTAGGGCTGAGACTATTGCTATGTCATGGACTATGGGAACGACTAGTAGTGACAGAATTGCTGATTTTTCGAGTCCTCCTCCGTTCGCTAGAATGGTGATGTTGAACTGACCCAGAGGAGTTTCGTCACTCGTTGAAATTGTCATAGTTGATGAGAACGAAGGCTTTGCTGATGCGGGAGCAAATAGAATCTCCGTGCCATCAGGCACTCCTTGAGCAGACACGGTTACAGGTGCCGAGACGCCTGAGATAGCGGCCACTGACAATTGAATTGAGCTGTTTGACCCTCGAATTTGGATGAGACTTCTTTGGCTCAGCGATAGGACAAAGTTGAGCGGACAATTGCCGCTGCGACTATGTCCTTCGGGAACGCTCCCTGATGGCCCGCACATGCTAATTGGTCGATTGCCATCAATGCTGCCGGACCTTAGCGTCGGAAGGATATGACTGTTCAGTTCTTGCTCAATCAATGCAGCATGATCAATGGCAAGGGACAGGGACGTAGCTAGTAGCACACATGCTAACAAGGATATCTTAAGCGAAAGCAACTCTTCACACGATCTACGGATGGAACGATGGAGGGGCTGGCCTTCTCAAGCTTTCGGAATGGTCCCAGCTAGCTCGTGACTTTTCCAAATTGAGGCTTGCCTTCAGCCTCCACACTTTTCGCTACTCGAACTCCTATTCGACTCATTTGTGATGAATGCTGTCCACAAATCTTATCTAGATTATTAACGCCCAGCGGTTCTTGAAAATGAAACTACAGACAATATCTGTCTCATCTGCCACTGCAGCTACGTTCATCGTTCTCTCGTTCCTCATGTCGGCTTCAGCGCTCCCAGTTCCGCAACTGTCCCTTGCGCCCCGGGTGCATGATGGTAGCTTCCAGAGTACGAACTGGAGCGGCTACGCAGTAACCGGAGCCTCTGGCTCGGTCAGCGACGCTAAAGGATCCTGGACGGTTCCAGCAATACAGGGAACATGCCCGGGTACTAACCAGTACTCGTCTTTCTGGGTAGGCATAGACGGATTTAGCTCAGGAACAGTAGAACAGACAGGCACAGATTCAGACTGCCAGAACGGCGCACCGACTTACTACGCTTGGTACGAGTTCTACCCACACCCCTCGTTCCTCATCAATGGACTCACGGTTAGACCTGGAGACCACATGACCGCCGAAGCCAGTTTCAACGGAAGATCGTTCACTGTGACCATTACAGACACGTCAACAGGCGTTTCCTTCAGCACATCAGCGAGAGTACGCTCTGCTCAGCGATCCTCAGCGGAATGGATTGCTGAAGCACCATCTTCCAGCGGAGGCATTCTACCCCTAGCTGACTTTGGAACAGTCTCATACTCGTCCTGCACCGCCACAGTGAATGGGACCCCGGGAACTATCGGATCGTTCGGCTCCTCGGTCCAAGTGATAACGATGGTTTCCAACTCCGGAGCCGTCAAAGCCCAGCCATCATCGCTATCCAGCAGCGGCGACAGTTTCTCAGTGACGTGGAAAAGCTCGGGTCCTTAACTGGACCCCTCTCCCTTTATTTATTCCGCCTAGATCACAGGTTCCAATCTCAAAAGCTCGGCCGGCGGCAAACTACAGAATTATATCGGCGTCCGCTCAACAGCTTGCACGAACACTATTGACCTTCTCAGCAGAGGTCGTAACGAGAGAAATCCCGGAAATCGTCGAATTCAACAAGTTGAAGAGTCGAACAGCAGAAGAAGCGCTAGCAGAACTCGTATGCGAACTCGGTATCGTCTATGTCACCGCACTAACCCGTCAGGGTTGCTCAGGATGCGAGACCCAGAAGCCCCTCTTCAGGACGCTCGCGGAAAGGATGAGCCAGGAAAACCCCGAGAAGATTCGCTTCCGAAGTTATCACGTAAACTACCAAGACGGCGACAAGCGTGAATCCTGGAAGAGTAAGCGAATATTCGGCCACGCCGGCTACCCGACCTACACCATCCACGTAAAGTCTCACGTGGGTCCTCTTGAGATCTATAGATCCGTTTATCCTCCGATGGAGGAACTGGAGAAACAGATCAAAGAATCCTTCGAACTTGCCGAGTTCTACAAAGTCGAGGCCGAAACTGCAGCCAGATCAAGAACTGACGACCTTTAAATTCGACTCAGACCAAAGAACCTGTCGAGAGATTCGGGGGCCATCAACTTCACACCAAAGAGCAGTTCAAAACCCGTTGGAAGAGAGAAAAAGGAGCAGCAGACAGTGGACCTCGCAAGACTACCTGGAAAAATTGGACCTGCTGTAGACTTTCTCAGAGAACATGTCAAGAGCCTCAACGGCCGCGTTTCGACCAAGGGAAACCAGATTCAAGTTGAAGGCCTCAAGCACAAAGAAGTCAAACTGCTCTTGCACAAGTTTCTACGCCACAACGGCCTCGACGATCACCGAGTACTGAGCCAATCTGGAACATTGGAAATCGTTCCTCCCCACCTAGCGACGCATACTAAACAGGACGCGGCGACTACGCCGCCTCCAGCCGCGGCAACTATGCCCTACCTCTTCCCTGGCGCGCCCGTTCCAGTGGCCCCCGACAAGAAACGTAGGAAGAAGTCCTAGTCGCCTTTCAACGGTTCGCCAGGCTTTAGCGGGCCAACAATTTCGACTACGTATCCTTCGGCATCGTGAAAGCTTGACATGCGATTGCCCCAGGGCCGGTTGGCCGGCTTCTCCTCGAACTTGACGCCCTTATGCTGCAAAGCCGAGTAGACCTCATCTACATCGTCCACTTCGAAGTGCAACTCGACCGTTTGGCGGTCCAGTCGGCTTCCTTTCCTTAGACGATGAAACGCCAGCCTTGATCCTTTGGTGTCGAACATGATGAAGTTAGCATTCTCTTCGGTTACGGGTAGTCCTAGAATTTCTTTGTAGAGATTCTTCTCTTCTTCGAACTTGACGGCCCAGAGAGTCATGTAGGAAAGGTTTCTCAGTCTCATCATCTCATATTCGGATTCTTCATACTCTTAGCTATTCTAGAAATGAAGCGGCCGGGGATAGAGATCGCGCAGAATCAGCCTAGATTCGGAATCTGGGCAGGCGATTTGAGATCGCGCAGTTTGCACGTTGACCTGCACGCTGAGCTACACGATGTCAAAAACCGGCTACCGGCTGATTCTGCGCCCTTTTTGGCAAGACTCGCCCGGTTCAGTTTCAACTGGCGAGACCCCTCGTCGAAAAATGTCAAAAGTAGTTGATCCCCGCGACGCAGAAGAGCTCTTTGGAGGGCCTCTACTCGGTAAAGTACAGGTCGGGTGGACCCGAAAAAAAGGCGAGTGAAATCGCGGTTGCGTGTGAGTTGTTTTTAGAAGGCGGGTCTGGTGTGGTGGTTCTCGTAGAGTATTTTGCGCTCGTAGACTCCCATGATCCAGTAGAGTCCAAGTACGAGGAATAGTCCGAGGATGAATATGATGATGTTAGCGTTGGCTCCTAGAGAGTTTATGACAGCTTGACGCGCGGAATCCGTGAACAGCGTCATCCACGTTAAAGATACGAGCAGGGCCGCTGGCAGGGTCAGTCGGAAGACCCGTAGCATCATGAGCTCTTTCTTGGGACTTGCCATTTCTAGTCGGAACCGCCGGTAATGGTCTAGGCATTTCATAGCGCTTTTGCAAGAATCTGCCTATGACTTCAGCACGTTCAAAGGCTAGATCGCGTCGCTATCCGTGGTTCCTCAGTCATGTTCATGGAAATAGGCTCTACTGCATTACGTAAAAATGGATAGATCGATGTTACAAAATAGACCAAAAAAGCACGAAAAACGTCTCTAAGGACAGAATCCTACTAGATCTTCGCAGTCGGGTCATGTTGGAAACTTACATATTCCGCGAACCACAACGCCACATTCGTGGCCGCCGTAACGTAGCTTGGTAGCGTACAGGCCTGAAAGGCCCCGTGAAAGCCTTGGCCAGTGGAGCCTGGAGGCCGGGTTCAAACCACCCCGACACGGTGTGAACGTCCCGGCGGCGGCCCCACAAACAAGACTTAACAAACAAACCGAGAAAGGACCCGGCGCGTGGGCCGGTAGTTCAGCCTGGTATACTGACACAATCAGGCCGAAGAACGTCCGGTTTGCAAGCAACGATCGAAGCCAAGTCACCGGAAGGTCGCGGGTTCAAATCCCGCCCGGTCCACCATGCAACACCCAGAGCGCTTTAGACTCGGTGACCGGCTAAATTCCAGTCGAGACTCGACAATCAGATTTTGAATTGTTATAATCCACAACCGAGCTTTGGAAATCTCGGACCCTTGCCAGGCAAAATCATAGACATAGAAGGAATAGATCAGTCTGGCAAAAGGACCCAGACACGACTCCTCGCCGAAGAGCTAAAGAGAGAAGGCGCGAAAGTCAGTACGATCAGCTACCCGATCTACAAGTCGCCTTCAGGCAGACAAATACAACGCTTCTTGCAAGGCAAGCAGAACTATCCGGCAACAGCACTCCACATGCTCTACTCTCTAAACAGATGGGAGAATCAAGAACTCATAGTCAAGCTGACAGAAACTGCAGATTTTGTAATCGCCGACAGATACTACCCATCAAATTTTGCCTACGGAGTCTCGAGAGGCCTAAGCCTGGGATGGCTTCAGGGATTGGACCGAGGGCTGCCTACGGCGAGCCTCGTCATTGTTCTCGACGTGCCCGTGCCCTCATCCTTCAGTCGAAAATCCACTGGGAGGGATGTTCACGAAAAAGACAGGCAGTTGCTGTTGAAGGTCAGACGGACCTATGGAAGGTTGGCAAAGAAATTGGAATGGAAAATGGTTGACGCCAACCGCCCCGTTGAAGAAGTGCACGAGGCCGTCTGGAGAATAGTCAGAGAACAGTTCAGGTTGGCCTCGTGAGAATCCAGATCAATAGCTAGGTAATGTCGACCGCCTCTAGTCCGATCTGACTGTAACGGTCGCGGGTCAATTCAACGTTGAGCTCCTGAATCATGAGCCTGATCAGCTCGTCAGGTTCAACTCTTCTGACGCCTTTCAAGTGATGGACCAAAATCTCGACTCTCCCAGGTTGGAAGACTAGCCGCAAGATGTAGTGATCTTCATGGACTCTGTGGCGTCTACCATCACTTACAGAGTAGTGAAGCTGAAAAACTAGGTCTAGCATTTTGAAGGGACCACGGTTTTCAATCCTGTTCATAACTCGCTCTTCTTCCCTAGAATCGAGAATGTCGAAGCTGTCTCCGTTACCTATTCCTAGCCGGAAGGTTAGTTGTCCGTTCAAGTAACCGTCCCGATCGGCCAGGGTTATTTCCCTAGACTTTGGATTGGCTCGAAGAGATGCTAGCGCAGAGACGAGAGCCTTCTGCAGAGATTCGGGATTGATGTCAAAGGAAAATGAGGCCCGCCCGTGCAGGATAGTCGGAAAGCTGTCTATGGTTCCCAGCGCCGGATCATACTGATGGGAGGTTGGCAACAGTCTGTACTCTCCGTCCTCTCGCTTCTAGCAACTATATTCCTTCCCGTAAGCCAAGACGGTGTCTTTGTTGGAACGTTCATATTGTCGACAAACAATTTCTGGGCTATCCTTGCACCGGAAGAATGCTGCTCAACTCTGGAGAAAGTGTCTTTCATGTCAGAGAGAGCTCTTCTCCGAAGATCACTTCTGCACGACTTGCGGCCAGTGCCTAGATTGTTGCGAAGGAACCCATGCTGTTCACCAGCATCAGAAATCAGGGCACTAAAAGCGGATCTGGATCTCTGACTATGGAAATCTTTTAATGAAGAAGAACTGACCCGTTCTCGGGCTAGGATGCGTCTAGGACCACAGGGCCCTTTCAAGAGTTTGGTGAGATGGCTTGCAAAAGGCAAAACGGAAAGAGGAATACGAGGCCAGAATCAAGCAGGCCCTAGGCGTTCTGAACGAAGTCTCAAACGATAACACAACACCACGAAACATTCGTCGAGCAGCAAAAGACGCAATGGACGCTCTTCAAGCACAGTCAAACACCATAGGTGTGAGAGCATCAAACGCAATATCATTACTGGACGAGATCGGCCAGGACCCCAACATGCCACCTTACACGCGTGTAAAGCTCTGGAATGTTGCAAGCATCCTCGAAGCAGTAAAGGACTAGACTCCCGCGAAAGCTTCCCCTTTTTGGGACAACTATTTATCGCGAATAGCCCCAATCCTAATTCGGACCCTCTGCTTTGAAAGTCCCACGCATCCTCCCATACATAGTGGGCCTAATCGTACTCGCGTTCGCCCTAGCCTCTCTCTCACACGGGACTCCCGGAGGAAGCCTTCTCTTCCGGTCATATTGGTTGCTTTACTTGGTCTATCTTGGACCTGCGATAATTCTTGGCGCAATGGTTGCTCTGGTCATCTTAATTGGGCTAAACTATCGGGACATAGGAGCGGCAATCGGTTATGGGATGGCTAAGCGAAGACAAATGCGAAAGCGTGGTTCCCGCTACACACTCTTCGTCCAAATGTTCTTCTGGGCCCTGGCCATCGGAGTACTCATCGAAACCAAAGGTAGCATTTTCAACCCTACACAAGCAGCAAATGCTACCATTGCAAAAAGCATCACGGGAGAAGATGCGACGACTCCCAATCTATTCCAGACGGGCGGTATTCTCCCAGCGCTTTCCAATCTTGTCCAGAACTCGTGGTTTAGCCTAGCATTCCTCGGTCTACTTGTCGTCGGAGGAGTCGTTGTTATCCAAAGTGTCAGAGTCGCGCTGAAGGAAACGCATGACGTGACAATCCAAGAATTGCAGGGAAATCAAGAAGAGGGATTGCAAGCCGTTCAGGAAGCGATCAAGATAGTAGAGGACCCTACATCAGACCCGAGAGATCGGATAATTGCCTGCTACCAGCGCCTAATTACAACCGTATCTAGGCTCGGGGCTCCCGTCTCGTCTGACCTAACGGCACGGGAGCTTGACAGAGCGGTGCGGTCAACTTTCGCTCTCAAGGGACCAGCAACCACCAACCTAACCCAACTCTTCGAGGAGGCTCGCTATAGTCTTCATGAGATCGACGATGATGACGCAGACAAGGCGCACGAATATCTCGAATCCGTTGCAGAAGAACTCAAGATTCAACTCGAAGCTGTAACTTGAGCGCAGTAAGGCTACTCTTCTGGTCCGCGGTTGTGTACGCCCTTCTGCTGGTTCTTGTTAGAGGAGTTCTTCCCTCAGAATCGGCGCCTGCTATTTCCTTGACTGGGATTCCCCTTATCGTCATCGTTGTCATGATCGCCCGCGACCTCACTAGAAAGTCCACGAGCCCGACGGTTAGAAGAGCTTTCGCAACCACCGCAGGTTTCAGAGGGAATCCTGTACAGTTTCTAAGTGGTCAGTTCAGAGTGGCAGCGAACGCGAGCAATTCATACTTTGAAAATGTGGTCCGAGCTAGACTGAGGGAACTCTTGACTACCAAGGTTGCACTCGAAATAGGCGTGGAGAACGAAACGGTCCGGCGAATCTTGCTAGACCCAAGGGACGGACCGCGGCTCCTTGAAGACGAGACTCTTTACCGCATGCTATATGGACCTACACCTCAAGGAGGGCTAGCAAGGCTAAACTTGATCGGCGATGCAATCGATCTGATTGGAGCCTGGAAGGGCTGAAGGTAAACGATGCGGGTCAGACCTGTCAGAAGATTATCGCCCAAGTAAAGAAAGTAATTGTTGGGAAGGATCCTGTCCTCGAAAAAGTGATGCTAGCCCTCCTCGCTAACTCGCACATTCTCTTTGAGGATTATCCAGGGCTAGCCAAAACACTCTTGGCGAGGAGCTTCGCGATGAGTATGGGATGCTATTTCTCTAGGATTCAGTTCACGCCGGACCTTCTTCCTGCCGACATCACGGGGACCTACGTCTACAACGTAAAGTCAGGAGATTTCGAGCTACGGAAGGGGCCAGTGTTCACCAACATTCTACTTGCAGACGAGATCAACAGAGCACCCCCTAAGACACAGGCTGCGCTCCTGGAGGCAATGCAAGAGAGACAGACGACACTTGACGGTAAGACACATTCGCTCCAAGACCCTTTCATAGTTATGGCTACTCAGAATCCGATCGAGTATGAAGGAGTCTATCCGCTTCCAGAAGCACAGCTAGACCGGTTCCTGGTAAGGCTCCAGCTCGGATATCCCACTCGAACTGACGAGGTAGAGATAATGCGACGTCGGATGGCTCGAGGTCAGGAAGATGTAATTCTAGACCCTGTTGCGGATTCGGATACCATTCTCGACCTGCAAAAGACTGTTGAGGGGATCCATGTAGATGACGATGTGTTGGGATATATTGCTGACATCGTCCAGGCAACTAGAGCGCAACGCCAGATTGAGATAGGCGCTAGCCCAAGAGGGTCTCTCGCGATTTTCAAGCTTAGCAGAGCGAGGGCAGTCTTTCATGGCAGAGACTATGTCATCCCGGATGACGTCAAAGAGGTCGCGGCCCCGGCGCTTGTTCACAGGCTAATCATGAAGGCAGAATCTTGGGTTAAGGGAACAAACCCGAACCAGGTCCTTGAAGATATTCTCAAGACGATTCCCGTGCCCAGAGTCAAGTCATAGAGTAGAGTCTTGTTCACTCCAAAGGCTATCCTCTACTTCCTAATGACTGCCGCCCTGCTTATTCTTGCACTACTTCTGAACGATCTGGAGATCGGAGTGCTCATACTCGGATTGGCTTCTCTCTTCTTCTTCTCCAACGTCTGGGGACTCCCTGAGAAGATAGACATCAAACTCGAGCGAGACATTATCCCTGACGAGACATTCGGCGACGAAGACATCCGAATAGAATCACGCCTCCGAAACCTGACCGGCGGAACTCTTGGAAACGTGGAGATTCAAGAAATCATCGATGACAGAATCATTCCCGAAAAAGGGGCAAACCACACATCTGCCTCAATAGGACCCTCTGTCGAGATACGCCTCATATTCGAGTTCCCTAGCCCTTCAAGAGCCAACTATGAGATCGGCCCCCTCTTGGCCAGAGTAAGAGATCCGTTCGGATTCTATCTAACTGAGAAGAAGCTTGGACCTGAAACTCTCGCTGTAATGCCAAGACCTGAGCGCATTAGAGGGGCTCAGCTCCGTCCTCGACATGTAGGACCGTGGCCAGGAGTCATCCCATCAAGAGTGTTGGGACTGGGGACAGAGTTCTACAGCATGCGCGGTTACATTCCAGGGGACGATCCTAAGAGAATCAACTGGAAAGCATCAGCACGCTACAATGAACTCATCGTTAATGAGACCGAGGCCGAAAGAGTCACGGATGTAATGATAGTCCTTGATACGGACGTTACCTTCTTTGGACCGACGGAGAGCGAACTTTTCGAGCGAGGAATCCAAGCCGCCTCGTCCATGACTCGTCTTTTGTTAAGACAAGGCAACCGTGTCGGACTTGTCCTCCAAGGAGGAGAAAGAGGATCTATACCGGCAGGCTTCGGAAAGAGACATGAGAGAAGAATACTCTACCTGCTGGCAGCGGCGAAGCCTGGAAGAGCATCGGTTTCAACCAGCTACGTCATGAATCTGCTGGCCCGACGAATGCTTCCCTCTCGATCGCAAATCGTGATAATCTCGCCGCTCCTGGATCCTGAAATAAGGGAAGGAGCGAAACAACTCACCATCGCTGGGTATAGCATGCTAGTCCTGTCACCCTCGCCTACACCCTCCGCATCATTCCAAGACCAGACCGAAGAAATAGCCTTCAAACTGATCATGCTGGAAAGATCCATTAGTCTTCTTGCGCTGGAGAGATCCTCAACTGTCGTTGACTGGCCGAGCGGTGTCCCGTTGTCATTCGTAATGTCGAAGGTGAGAAGCACACGTCGAATGGCGGCCGCTTAGATCTCATTCCTCGCATTGTCACACCATTTTTGAGGATCAACTATGTCTTTCTCGCTCTATGGATTACTCTGAACCTTCCTCCGTCCGCCCTTGGGCAGCAATCGATTCTAGTTATGGCAGTAATTGCAATCGCCGGGTCGGTAGGCATGTTGGTTGGAAACAGAACCGCGATCTTGGCAGCGTCTGGGGGCTTGCTGCTGCTGATTGTATGGGGCAAAATTGCCGCCGACATCTACGGGCTGTCTGAGCCGGACAGTGCTTTGCTTCTCTTCCAATTCATGTTGGTAATCTTTCTCATGGAAGCGTCGACAACCGCTTTGATATTAGATTCCAGCCTCAAGCAGTTGGAAGGAAAGAACGATGATCTCTCCTCGTCAGCAAGAGTTCGACTAATGGAATGGGCACGAGTCCAGCTCTTCAGTCTTGCGAAGTTGACCGTAGCTGCGTCTGGACTATCTCTCGGGCTCCTCATTCTCGGCAGTATTGTCAGTGTGTCTGTCAACCAGATAGCTTTCAGCGGAGTTCTGGTATTGGCAGCTGTTGTCGCGATTTTCATTCTCCTCACGTATAGACGTGAGCCTGAACTACGGAGAAGAACTGCGGATTAGTTTCTGCTCGCTCATAGTTCTTAAGACTCGAATGATTTCTTCCTCAATGCATTGTCCAACTATGAGATCGGACGTAGGTTGGAGTATCGGATCAGGGATCTGTTCAGAAGGAATGGATACTTTGTCGTCCGTGCTGCTCAGTCCAAACCAATAGATCTGGTCTGCTTACGAAACGGCCGTTCTGTTCTAGTCGAATGTAAGGCCGGAAGCTCTTTCCTTGGCAAAGAGAGGAAGAGAGAACTTTTGGATTTAGCTAGACAAACCGGCGCCGCTGTTGTACTGGCGAGACGGAGACGGCGAATAGTCGAATTGACTGACCTGGAGAGTGGTCGGTTATTGAAGCCTGAGAACCTATTGGAACTATGATTCTCTGTCGGATTCTCTTAGGTTACGAAGTTTTTCGAGCATTGACAACCAGCCGAAGACCAGGTTGCTGTAGACCGACATTTTCTCAGGATCCTTTTCAAGCTTCAGCAATGCGTTCGTCTCACTAATCTTTCCAACTATCGTTTGTTCAACTGTCTCCAATAGGACGCTCTGAGACACGCTGGCTTGGGGACCTGTCGCTCGGGCATATACGACCGGCTTGTTGCACTTCGCGCAGAAGATGTCGCCCTTGACCCTGAAGAGGGGGTTTCCGCATTCCGGACAGACGTCAGCCAGCATAGTCGCTCCTGATTTTAGAAGGTCGGCCATTCGTTTCACATCCTCAGGCAATTTCCAGACTGCTCTCCGTCACGATCCTACCATCTAGGTGGCTGGGCGGTGTATAAATCACACGATAATCCGAGATGCGCGGTCATGGGTTAGAGTCGGAGCTGTAACAAAAATCCAGAGGGTTGGACTTACCCGACCTGGGCTAGGCAGCAACCCATTTTAAGACTTTTCCGGGAGTATCTTGCTAAGAACTTATTAGCGCGCTTGGCGAATTCCGGACCTTCTAGTGATCCAGATTTGCCAGAGAAGACGGCGACCCTACGGGTTGCAGACGCTCTCCAAAGAGATGTGGGCCGTGGAATAGCTCGAATCGACCCGAAGGTTGTCCAAGAACTAGGGCTCACTTCGGGCGATGTCGTCCAGATCATTGGAAAAAGAAAGACGAACGCGCTGTGCTGGCCAGCTCACGAGCAGGATTACGGAAAGGGCATTGTGCGTATAGATGGCTATCTCAGGAACAACGCAGGAGTCTCTATTGACGACAAGGTTACTATTCGGAAGATAGACGCGAAGATCGCCGAGCGTTTGACACTGGCTCCGACAGAGCCGCTCCGGATCGTTGGCGGCGAAGAGTATCTTAGCCAACTACTAGAGGGACGCGTTCTGTCGCGAGGAGACTACGTCCCGATCAATATCATGGGACGGACAGTCAACCTGGTTGTAACGAACACTAATCCTCCGGCGGAAGCTGTGATCGTTACCGAGGGAACCGAGGTTCTAGTCGGTGAACAGGTCAAGGAACCGATTCGCGCTATTCCCAAGATCAGCTATGAGGACATTGGCGGGCTCCGACCCGTCATCCAGAAGGTCCGGGAGATGATTGAGCTCCCGTTGAGACATCCGGAACTGTTTGAGAGACTCGGGGTTGAAGCGCCTAAAGGTGTCCTCCTTCACGGACCTCCAGGCACAGGAAAGACCTTGCTCGCTAGAGCGGTTGCGAGTGAGACGAACGCGAACTTTCTGAGCATTGGTGGGCCGGAGATCATGAGCAAGTATTACGGTGAGAGCGAGGAGAGGCTGCGTGACGTGTTCAAGGAGGCGCAGGAGAATGCTCCCTCAATCATCTTCATCGACGAGATTGATTCGATTGCACCGAAGAGAGAAGAGGTCACTGGAGAGGTGGAGAAGCGTGTTACGTCGCAGCTCTTGTCTCTGATGGATGGTCTCCAGTCACGAGGGAAGGTGGTGGTGATTGGGGCGACGAACCGTCCGAATGCGATTGATCCTGCGTTGCGTCGGCCGGGCCGGTTTGACCGGGAGATCGAGATTGGCGTGCCTGATCGTGATGGCCGGCTGGAGGTGTTGGAGATTCACACTCGAGGGATGCCGTTGGCGGAGGATGTTGATCTGAAGAAACTCGCGGACGTGACTCATGGCTTTGTGGGAGCTGATCTCGAGTCGCTGGCGAAGGAGGCGGCTATACGGGCACTGCGGAGGATTCTGCCCGAGATCAACCTTGAGGCACAGAGCATCCCGGGCGATATTTTGAACAAGATCATTGTGAAGATGGCGGATTTTCAGGACGCCCTGAAGGAGATAGAGCCTTCAGCGATGCGCGAGGTGTTGGTTGAGATTCCGGACGTGACATGGGATCAGGTCGGTGGTCTGGAGGACGTGAAAGAGGAGTTGCGTGAGGCGGTCGAATGGCCACTGAAGTATCCAGACTTGTTTGCACAGTTGAATGCGACTCCGCCGAAAGGCCTCCTCCTGTATGGTCCGCCTGGGACAGGTAAGACGTTGTTGGCGAAGGCGGTGGCTCACGAGAGCGAGTCTAACTTCATCAGCGTGAAGGGACCGGAGCTGTTGAACAAGTTCGTGGGAGAGTCTGAGAAAGCAGTCCGGGAAGTCTTCCGGAAGGCGCGCCAAGCCTCACCGTGTATCATATTCTTTGACGAGATTGACTCGGTTGCACCAACTCGCGGGAGTAGCATGGGTGATTCTCACGTGACCGAGAGGGTGATCAGCCAGTTCTTGACGGAGATGGATGGTCTCGAGGAGCTTCGGAACGTTATCATTATCGCGGCCACGAACAGACCTGACATTATTGACTCGGCTCTGTTGAGGCCGGGAAGGTTTGATCGGTTGTTGTTTGTTCCGCCTCCCGACTTGGAGGCGAGGAAGCAGATTTTCAAGATTCATACCCGTAAGACTCCCTTGGCAGATGATGTGAACTTGGACGAACTGGCGAGGAAGACTGACGGGTATACCGGTGCGGATATTGCGTCTCTAGCTAACACCGGTGTTATGTTGGCTTTGCGCGAGCATATTTCGAAAGCCAAGGATCCGGAGGATGCGAAGAAGCGTGCTAAGGGTCTGAAGGTGGCTAAACGTCACTTTGATGAGGCATTGCAGAAGATCAAGCCGATGTCGACTGAGGAGTTGAAGATGTATGAGCGGTTCTCGGAGCAGTTCTCCGATTCGGCACGGCCCAAGTTGCGGACGACTCCCGTGGCATGATGCACTAAAGGTAGATGGCTAGTAACATCTCTGAGAGATGAAGCTCAGAATCCTACGTTCTTAGTGGAAATGTGTATCGTAGGAAAAAAAGGAGTGGGGCTAGGTTCTAGCCCGCCCGATTGTGGCGTTTAGGAGAGGCCTACGGGCCTCTTCCGTGAGTATGCCTGTGCGGGACAGGAGGCGCGTGGGTTGTGCCAGAGTGTTCTGGATGTTTGTCTGTCCCGTCGGGACTGCTTTGAGCCAGTCTGGAATGACGATGGTGCGGATTAGTGCTTGTACGGTGACGTCTCTTGCTCTTGCCTCAGCGAGGAGTCTGTGGTAGTTGTCTTCTCCGAGTGACTGCATGAATTTGGGCATAGAAGGATATCCTATGCTTCCGTTGGAGATAAATGTTCGAATTTGAACAGGAAGGAAGGAACAATTCGTTGCCTGTTCAGCTAATTTGAACGAGTCGCGAAGGGTTTTTCTGGGATTTGATTACAGAATCAGGAGACATCTTTTCTATCTGGAAGTTTCGATCTCGGATTGCCTGAGCTCAGGTATCGAGACGTCTCGAAGAAAAATGCCGAAGGTCTTGTTCCTACCATCTGACGATTGCTTGAAGTCGCGGATCAAGGCTTGTTTTGTGAGGATTCATCCCAGGGTTGTTTGGGCTAGATTGAGAATGAGCGAGTGTCTAGTGCTGCTTGGCTGAGCCGGGAGCTTCTGTTGCCTGGTTGAGGTGTGTTGGGGTCTCGGGTTTCAGATAGCTATTTAGGGGTCTTCGGTGGTAGGACGTCTGCCGGACATCGTACTCGCGCTGTCGGAGGTGAATTGCTTGTCAGAAGAACCAAGGAAGACGGAGAGGGCTCCTGCCCCTGTGCGTAGAACTGATATTCCAGCGGACACTATACTGGTCGGTAAGAAGCCGATCATGGCTTATGCTACGGCTGTCATGATGCACTATAACACGGGTGCCAAGAAGCTGACCCTAAAGGCTCGTGGAAGAGCCATCAGCACTGCCGTTGATGTGGCTGAGGTGGTGAATAACCGCTTCTTCCAGGGCGGCTTGTCGAAGCATGTGAACTTGGGCACGGAGATTGTCGGTGATGGCCAGGATGCACGGAACGTCTCCACCATAGAGATAATACTTGAACGGTTGAAATAGAAATATCTCTGGGAGACCCACCTGGGACACAAACCCCCTTTTTCTAACACCTTCCTTAGCTCACGGGTCCGATGCGGAAAGGCGGCCGTTCTGGGTCGGCGGTACAGAGTTCTTCTTGAGTCTGTGGGAAGATTTGATGGGCCCCTGGGGGGTTGTTAAGAATGTTTTTTCTCTGCTGGAAAACGTATTTTTCCGTCTGTCTCGGACGTTGGAATACGTTCAGTGTCTGAGGGCGGTTTCGTATCCTTCGGTTAGCTGTTCCGTATGCTGCTAGGGTCTTCGACGACATCGTTTATTGGGAGGAACGGCTCTCGTCCTAGTGTCTTAGAATCATTGGGAAGTAGCGTCTCGTAGACTGGTCTTGACGCGTTTTCCGGGTCTTGCCGCGTCTACGAGACGTGACGCCCGATGAAAGGTGTGTTAGAGGAAATAGAGAATGGTGGAAGAGGATTCTGGAGGAGAGTCTGGTCGTAAGGAGTTGCTGGTGAACATTCGCAGGCTAACCATTGC
>Ga0209472_1000047_pt1 | contig 66269 bp, 51 predicted proteins | sample GraSoiAngelo_130_FD_185887 | JGI IMG/M metagenome (GOLD analysis project Ga0209472, IMG submission 185887) | Grasslands soil microbial communities from the Angelo Coastal Reserve, California, USA - 14_0929_02_20cm (SPAdes) (version 2) | ecosystem: Environmental > Terrestrial > Soil > Grasslands ... | reverse complement strand
ACCGCTCGCCCCCCTCCCCGGCCCCCGTCGCCTCGCTCAGCACCCGGGCCAACGCCGCGATGGTCGGATGCTCGAAGACCGTGCGCGTCTGACACTCCACCGCGAACACATCCCGGATCCGCGACACCACCTGAATCGCCAGCAACGAATGCCCGCCCAGGTCACCGAAGAAGTTGTCGTGCACGCCGACGCCGTTCAGGCCCAGCACTTCGGAGAAAATGCCGGCCAATTGCTTCTCGGTATCCGTGCGCGGCGCAACGTCTCTCGGTCCGAGATCCGGCCGCGTCCGCTCGGGGGCGGGGAGTGCCTTACGATCGACTTTACCGTTGTGGGTCCGCGGCAGCGCTCCGAGTACCACGAAGTGGCCGGGCATCATGTATTCGGGGCAGGCGACGCGGATCAGCGCGCGCAGCTGGTCGACCAGATCGGCGGGCGGATCCTCGGCGACGAGGTAGGCGACGAGCCGCTTATCCCCGGGGGTGTCTTCACGCGCGATCACCACGACCTCGCGCACCGCTGGATGCCGCATGACACTGGCTTCGATCTCCCCCGGCTCGATCCGGAATCCTCGTACCTTTACCTGGTGGTCGATCCGCCCCAGGCACTCGAGACGCCCGTCCGGGAGCCAGCGCACCAAGTCCCCAGTGCGGTACAGGCGGGACCCGGGCTCCCCGGAGAGCGGGTCGGGCACGAACTTCTCCGCCGTCAAGTCCGGGCGCTCCCAATAGCCTCGCGCTACGCCGACTCCTCCGATGCACAGCTCCCCCGGCACCCCCACCGGCATCGGTTGGAGCCGGGCATCCAAGACCCACATCTGGGTATTCGCAATCGGACGTCCGATCGAGATGACACCATCGCCCGGCTCCACACGCCACGCCGACGACCACACCGTCGTCTCCGTCGGTCCGTACACGTTCCACACTGACGTGGCGCGCCGGAGCAGGTCGTCGGCCAGTTTCCGCGACAGCGCCTCGCCTCCACACAGCACCTTCAGGCGCGGGTTCCCGTTCCAACCCGACTCCAGCAGCAGACGCCACGTCGCCGGCGTCGCCTGCATCACCGTCGCGCCGGATGACGACATCCGCTGCATCAGCCGTTGTCCGTCCAGGGCGTCGTCCCGGGTCGCCAGGGCGACCCTCGCGCCCCTCAGCAACGGCAGGTACAGCTCCAGCGCCGCGATGTCGAAGGACAGCGTCGTCACCGACAACAACACGTCGGCTTCCGTCAGGCCCGGCTCGCGCGCCATCGACTCGAGCAGGTTCACCAGCGAACCATGTGTCACCGCGACGCCCTTCGGGCGCCCTGTCGAACCCGAGGTGAAGATCACATAGGCCAGGTTCTCGGGACGAACCTCGACCTGTAGATCCGCGTCATCGTGCCGCGCGATCTCGTCCCACGTCGAGTCCACGGCGACGAGCAGGCAGTCCTGCGGAGGCAAGACAGATCTCAGGCGTTCCTGCGTCACCAACACCCGCACGCCGGCGTCTTTGATCATTCCCGCCAGGCGTTCGCTGGGATAGCCGGGGTCCAAGGGCACGTAGGCGCCTCCGGCCTTGAGAATCCCCAGCAGCGACACGACCATCTCCAGGGAGCGCTCGGTGAGCACCCCGACGAGCACATCCGGTCCAACGCCGAGCTGCCGCAGGTGACGCGCCAGCTGGTTGGCGCGCCGATTGAGCTCGCGGTAGGTCAGGCTCTCCCCCTCGACGAGCACGGCCACCCGATCGGGGCTGCGCGCTGCCTGCGCTTCGATCAACTGATGGAGACAGCGATCCTGCCCGGGCCACGCCACGGCCGTGTGATTCCAATCCACCTGTTGCTGACGCTCGGCTCCGGTGAGCAGCGGCAACGTGGCGAGACTCTGGTCCGGCTGGCGGACGATCCCTTCCAGCAGCGTCCGGTAATGCCCGCACAGCCGGCGCATCGTGGCGGCTTCGAAGAGATCGGTGCTGTACTCCACCACCCCTTCGAGGCCGTGCTCGGTCTCGGAGAGGAAGAGGGTCAGGTCGAACTTGGAGGTGCCGGTCCCCAGGGCCTCGCTTGCGGCCAGGTTCGACACCTGGGACACACCGGCCGCGTTGTGCAGCACGAACATCACCTGGAACAGGGGTGTCCGGCTCGGGTCCCGCTCCGGTGCCAGCTCGGCCACCAGGTGCTCGAACGGCAGGTCCGGATGCGCATACGCCCCGAGCGCCTGCTCCCGCACCTGGTGCACCAGCCCGTGGAACGTCAGCCGCTCGCTGAACCGCGTGCGCAACAGCACCACGTTGATGAAGTTCCCGACCAGCGGCTCCGTTTCGCGATGCGTGCGGCCGGTAATCGGGGTCCCCACCAGAATGTCGTCCTGGCCCGTATAGCGGTGCAGCAAGACCGCAAAACTCGCCTCGAGGAGCATGAACAGGGTGGCTTGGTCCTGCCGCCCCAGCGCCTTCAGCCGCTCCACCAACGCCGCCGGCAGCGCAAAGAACTCCGTCGCCCCGCGAAAACTCTGCACCGCCGGGCGCGGCTTGTCGGTGGGCAGGTCCAGCACCGGCGGCGCCCCCGCCAGCGCCGCGCGCCAGTACCCCAGCTGCCGCTGCAGCCCCTCGCCCCGGCTCCACTCCCGCTGCCAGCACGCAAAATCGGCATACTGGATCGGCAAGGCCGCCAGCGGCGACGGCCGGCCGTGCGCAAACGCCTCGTACAGCTGGCGGATCTCCTGTTGCAGCAGCTCCATCGACCATTCGTCCGCGATGATATGGTGGATGGTCAGCAGCAACCGGTGCTCCTGGGCGGACCAGTGCACCATGGTCGCCCGCACCAGCGGGGCCTGCGTCAAGTCGAACGGGGTGCGCCCCTGCTCCCGCACCACCCGCCGCCATTCGCGTTCCCGGGCCGGCTCCGGCAACGCACTCATATCGTGTTCCGCCAGGGCCAGCTCGAGCGTCGGCGCGACGATCTGCACCGGGTGGCCGTCCCGGTACGCAAACGCCGTCCGCAAGACCTCATGGCGCCGCACCACTTCCTGCAACGCCCGCCGCAGCGCGGCCGGCGCGTACCGCCCCTCGAGGCCGACCACATCCACGATGTGGTAGACCGGACTGCCGGGCGCCAGCTGGTCGAGGAACCACAGCTGTTCCTGCGCGAACGACAGCGCGCACGGTCCGTCCTGGGTCCGCCGTTCGATCCGCGGCGCGTTGCCACGCGAGCCCTCGACGTTGCCCAGGACGGCCGACAGGTCCCCGATAGTCGGGTTCTCGAACAAGGTCCGGGTCTGCAGATCCACGCCGAACACGTCGCGAATCCGCGCCACGGCCCGGATCGCCAGCAGCGAATCCCCGCCCAACTCGAAGAAGTCGTCCTTGCGACCGATGTGCTCCACCTTCAGGAGCTCGGCCCAAATGGCGGCGAGGGCCTGCTCGGTCTCGGTGAGCGGCGGTGCCACCTCGCGGGCCGGCTGCGTGCGCTCGAACGAGACCGCCGGAAGCGCTTGGCGGTCCACCTTCCCATTGGCCGTCAGGGGGAGTTTGTCCATCAGCACGAATGCCGAGGGGATCATGTATTGCGGCAGCCGTGCTTGCAGATACTTGCGCAGCGACGCGGGCGTGAGGACTTCTCCGTCGGTGCGCAGCTCCGCGCGCGCGTACGCGTCGGGGGGTTGGTGCCGGATCAGTCGGCCCCCCTCGGGCGAAGGCCTGATCGCGTACACGTAACACAGCTCGGTGTGTCGCAGCAGCGGGTCCTGCTCGACCAGCACTTCGAACCCGTGGCGCTCGAGCAGGAGCGTGATCGGCTCCACGTGGTCGTGCTGATCCACCTCGATGACCGCCTGTCGGATCTTGGGCCAATCTTCGGGATCGAGCCCGCGCAGCACGTCCAGCTCGCTCTTTTCCACGTTGACCTTGAGCAGGTCGATGTGCTCGATGCCCTCCTCGGCGATGATGCCTGAGAGGGTTCGCAGCCGGGCCGTGACCGTCTTGGCCCGGAGGCGGTCATCGATGACCTCGCCCACGTCCGCCACGAAGCGCTCGTCGTCCGGCGCCGCCACCTGCTGATTGAGCACGTAGCGCTTGACCATGTCGCGCTCCGTCGCCGCATCGGCGTAGAACCCCGAGAGGAGCGACAGGCCCTCGAACCACGTGAGGTCCGCCGACCCGCTTTCGCGGGACAACCCGAGCGGCAGGCACCGCACGCCGGCGCCCCAGGCGGCCGCGTTCGCCTCGAGACACGCGAAGGCGGCGGGGTTCGGCTCGCAGGCGACGATCCGAAGGTCCGAGGCCAGGCGGCTCGCGAACACGGTGAACAGCCCGATGTTGGCGCCCACGTCCACGATGCAGTCGCCTTCCCGGATCGTGATGCCGTGCCGCAGGTACGCCTGCTGGACGAAGATCTCGTTGTAGATGTACTCGGTCTCGTTCCGGTTCAGATGCGCCACCGGCGAGCCGTCCGGCAACACGTACGGCGCCTGCCATCCCCACAGCGCCTGGTTCGGCCGCCGGGGCACGACGTACGCGACCAGCTGCTTGCTGCCCGCGGCATCGTCGTACGCCCGGACCACGGCGTCGCGCACCCCGCGCTGGGCCCGCAGCGTGCCTTCGATCTCCCCGAGCTCGACCCGATAGCCGTGCAGCTTGATCTGGTCGTCGACCCGACCGCAGAACTCGATGCTCCCGTCCGGCAGGGCCCGCGCCAGGTCGCCCGTACGATAGAGGCGCTCTCCAGAACCTGAAGAACCGGAGCCGAACGGATCCGGCACGAACTTCTCGGCGGTGAGATCGGGACGGCCGAGGTACCCCCGCGCCACCCCGCTGCCACCGATGTGCAGCTCGCCTTGCTCGCCCATCGGCGTGGGCCGCCCACTCCCATCGAGGATGTGCACTCGGATGTTGGGCAGGGGGCTACCGAGCGGGAGCGTGCCGGACTGCGTGACCGGTAACTCGGGCCCCACCTGGTACGTCAACACGCCGACGGTGGCCTCGGTTGGGCCGTAGTGATTGTAGATCTCACAGCCCGGTGCCAACGCCCGCAGGCGGGCGATCCAGTCCAGCCGCGACGCCTCACCACCCAGCACCAGGCGGGCCCCGGGCATGACGGATTCCGGATGGGGGCCCGTCTGCAACGCGGCGAGATGCGACGGCACGATCTTCAGGACGTCGATGCGCTCACGCTGGAAGTATTCCGCGAGCAGCGACTGGTTCTCGGCCCGCTGCTGCGACACGACGTGCAGGCAGCCGCCGGTGGCGAGCGCCGGGAACACCACCGTGTTGCCGAGATCGGCCGCGATGGTCGACACGGTTGCGTGATTCATGCCCGGCTCGAGTCGCAGGCGCTCGGCGACGCCCAGGACGTAGTTGACGATGTTGCGATGCGTGATGCAGACGCCCTTGGGACGTCCCGTGGATCCGCTGGTATAGATCACGTACGCGAGGTGGTCCGGCCCGGCGGCGGCGGGCGGCGGTGTGTTCCCGTCCGCCCGGTCGAATGCATCTCCATCCAGGCACACGGCCCGCGCGCTGTCGATCGGGAGGCGCGCCAGCAGGCCCGAGTGTGTGAGCGCGACCGTGACGCCGGCATCGGCCAGCATGAAGGCGATCCGCTCCTGCGGGTATCCCGTGTCGAGGGGCAGGTACCCGGCCCCGGCCTTGAGGATGCCGAAAATGCCCACCACCATCTCGACCGAGCGCTCCACGAACAGGCCGACCAGCATGTCCGGGCCGACGCCTCGACCTCGCAGGTGGTGCGCGAGCCGTTCGGCGCGGCGGTTCAGCTCGCCATACGTTATCCGCTCCTGCTCGAACACCACCGCCACCCGATCGGGCGTGCGGCGCGCCTGCGCCTCGATCAACTCATGCAGGCAGAGATCCTTCAGAGCGAGCACGCGATCAGCTCCTTCATGATTTCATTGGCGCCCGCGTAGATGCGCTGGACGCGGCTGTCGGCCCACATCCGGGCGATCGGATACTCGGTCATATAGCCGTAGCCGCCGTGCAACTGGAGGCACTCATCGACGATGCGGCACTGGCAGTCGGTGAGCCAATACTTGGCCATGGCCGCCGTGGTGTCGTCGAGCTCGCCGGCGATGAACCGCTCGATGCAGTGGTCGACGAACACCCGGCCGACATGCGCGGCGGTCTTGCACTCGGCCAGCTTGAAGCGGGTATTCTGAAACTCCAGGAGCGGCTTGCCAAACGCCGTCCGCTGTTTCACGTAGTCGGTCGTAATGGCCACCGCCTGCTCCGCTGTCGCGACCGCCACCACGCCCACGCCCAGGCGCTCATACGGCAGGCGCTCCATCATCTGATAGAACCCTTTGCCTTCGGTGTCCCCGAGCAAATTCCCCGCCGGGACGCGGGCATCGTCGAAGAACAGCTCGCACGTGTCCTGACCGTGCATCCCGACCTTGTCGAGCGAGCCGCCGACCCGGTATCCCCGAAGGCCCTTCGTCTCCACGATGAGGAGGGAGATGCCCTTCACCCCGGAGGCGCGCGGGTCCGTCTTCACCGCCAGGCACACGAGGCCGGCGTGTGCGCCGTTGGTGATGAACGTCTTGGAGCCATTGATGACGTAATGCTCGCCGTCGCGACGGGCGGTGGTCTGGATGCCCCGCAGGTCGGAGCCGGCGCCGGGCTCGCTCATGGCGATGGCCGCCACCACCTCGCCCCGCGCCATGAGGGGAAGCCAGCGGCATTTCTGCTCCTCGCTACCGTAAGCCAGGATGTAGTGTGCCACGATGCTCTGAATGCCCGAGCCGAAATGCACGCCGGCGTGCGCGAGCTCCTCCAGCACGACGGCGGCGTGGGCGAAGGTCCCCCCGCCGCCGCCGTACGCCTCGGGCAAGTCGGGGAGCAGCATGCCGGTCCCGCCGGCCTTGGTCCAGGCTTCCACGTCGGGACGCTGCTGCTCGCGCCAGCGGGCCTGGTGCGGCACGAACTCCTTCTGGATGAACTGGCGCACGGTCGCGCGGAACATCCGCAGCTCGTCGTTCGCCCACGGGGATTCGTAGGGAACGGAAGACATTATTCCCGGTCACCGATCACGACGGCCGCCACAAACCCGGGGGCCGGAGACAGACTCTCCATGCGCCACCCGCAGCAGGCTCCCGGCATCGCCTCGACCCGCAGGATCTCGGCCGGCTCCCCGGGCGCCAGTGACACGTCGAAGCGATCGAGCGGATAGGACAGCCCGTCGCCCAGCGCCTTGATGAACGCTTCCTTGCGCGTCCAGCACTGGAAGAAGCCCAGCGGCCGGTCTCGCCGTTCGAGCGCGCGGTACGCCTGGTTCTCGCGATGGGAGAAAAAGCGGCCGGCGATGTCGTCCGCGTCGCCTAGCACCCGAACGGCTTCGACGTCGACGCCGATCTCGCGTCCGCACGAAAAGGCATACAGCGTGACGTCATCGCAATGGGAAACGTTGAAGCGCAAGTCCGAGTCCGCGAACCGCCGGGCGAGCGCCGGCTTCCCGTGTGCCCCGTAGACCAGCTCGACCGATTCGGGTCGCGTACCCAGCCGCGCCGCGAGCAGCTGCCGCAGTCGCGCACGTCCCACGATGAACCGGTCACGATCGCGATCGAAAAGAAAACGACTCGCCCTCTGTCGCTCGGCGTCCGAGAGCAGCGCCGCCGCCGCCCGGGCGACTTCCCGCCCCAGCACCGGGCGCGTCACAACCACGTCGAACGCGTCGTCGGTGGACGGCGCAGACGCTGCTCGGGCCTGTTGTGTCGTTGGGACCATCGGTTCGCTTCCTCGCCTGTAGGCGATCCCCCTCGCACGACCGAAGCCGCGGGTAAGCCGCCTCCGTGGGGGTGCGCAGAACCCGGGCCACCAGCTTCGTGCGGGTGGTATCCCATTCTGCTGTAACGACATGGCACAACCGCGCGGGACGCGGCGCAAAAGCTGGTCCAGCGAGCCGCCTCTCCGCGTTGGTTGGGGTGTTGCGGAGACGCCTCTTTGTGCGTAGCGCGGTGATGCAGCGATGCGCCACCCATTCATGCGGGCGGCCAGAAGCGGCTGGCCAGCTGGGCCGTGCGCGGATCCGCCGGCACGACCGCTCCATCGAGCGACGCCATCGGCACGATGCCCCGCACGGCATTCGTCAGAAACACGCTCCCCCGAAGCGCTTGCGGCCGGTACCGGCCCTGCTCCACGCGCTGCACGAGCTCGAGCACGCGCGCCCGCCCGATCCCGGGCAGGATACCGAGATCGAGCGCCGGCGTGTGCAGCGCGTCGCCTTCCCACCAGAACACCGCCCACACGGTGCCCTCCGCCACCCAGCCGTCGTGGGTGAGCAGCAGCGCGTCGTCAGCCTCCGCCACCTCGGCTTCTTTGCCCGCATCCGCGAAGCAGTCCCGCTCGGTGGTCTTGTGGGGATAGGGGCGGTGCGGCTCGGACGCGGTGATCACCGCCGGCGGGTCGAGCGGGGGGAGGTCGCGAACGGTCACGCTCGCCCGCCCATCCCGCACCTCGACGCGGAGCACCGCGTCGCCGGTGCCCGCAAACGGCCGCACCAGCCGAGCGACGTCCTGCGAAGGCTTGGGCAGGCGGAGCTCGGCGAGCGAGCGAGCCAGCCGAGCGAGATGGCGCTCGAGGAACGGGATGCGCCCGTCGCGCACGCGGATAGTCTCGATGAGACCGTAGCCGGCGTTGCCCATGGCGCTAAGCCTCGATTCGCAAGCCGCAAGACGCAAGTTGCCTATCGGGACTCGGTTTCACATGTTGCTTCCCGGCCGCTGACCCCAAAGGGATGACCATGCCACTGCTTTCTCCGAGGATGCGTGACGTTTCTGTGCTACGTCACTGCGTGACGTCTTTCTGTGCTACGATTTTGGTCTTTGGCTGCTCCCACGCCCCGCCCGCCGACTTCGCTCCCGACCCCGGTCTGGTCGCGCAAATCAAGGACATCCGCATCGTCACCAGCTACGCGCGCGCCTGCCCGGGCAGCGTGATCGCGACGAGCTACGAGGCGGTCCTGGCGAGCGGCGAGCGGGTGCCGTTCGCGCGCTCGTACGACAAGAAGCATCCGCCGCGCCTGCACGTGGTGTTCCTCGATCGCGAGAGTCCCGACGCGATGTCACAGGAAGACGGCGATTGGGTGACGGAGCGCGATCCGCTCGCGACCGTGTCGACCGGTTTCCGTCTCACGGCGACGCTGCGAGCCAACTCCTGGGTCACGAGTACCGTCGTGGTCCCGCCCTACTACGGCTGCATGCCCCACACGTTCACGTTCACGGGAGCGCCAGGGGGGGTGGGAGGAACGTCCGGATTCAGCGGGCCGGACGTGACCGTTCGGCTGGCCATCCTGCGCTCGCCGTTCTACGACCAGCTCTATGTCGCCGGGATCGAGGTAGGCGCCGCTCCGCCTTTCTACGTCCTGGGCGATGCGACCAGCGTCCCGCCGGCGGACTGGCTGACCCTCGAGTCCCGAGGAGGCAACGGCGGCGAGGGGCTCTCGGGCACGAACGGATCGGACGGCGCCCCGGGCGCCGCGGGATGCCCGGCGCAACCAGGCGCACCGGGAGGTAACGGCGGGCCGGGCGGACTGGGCGGCACCGGCGGCCGTGGCGGCCGCATTACGGTCGTCGTGCCAGTGAACCAACCGCTCCTTGCCGGGCTGGTGGAGGGGCGCAGCTGGGGCGGGAAGGGAGGACCAGGAGGCGCCGGCGGGAAGGGAGGGAGGGGGGGTAAGGGCGGAAAGGGGCTGCTCGATGCGACCAATCATCCGTGCGCCGACGGGGCCGACGGGTCGCCCGGCAACGCGGGCGTCGACGGCCAGTCCGGGAGCCAGGGAGGACCCGGGCCGCGCTCGATCGTCGTCACTGCCCCCACCAGGGAAGTGTTCGGCGTGCAGGTGCCCCCCGAGCTGAGCTCGCTACTCGAACGGCTCCAGCGCCGGCCTTAGCGCACCCCGAGCGTCGTGTCCGGGTCATACGACATCATCATCGTGGGGGCCGGCCACAACGGCCTCGTCACCGCCGCGTATCTCGCCCGCGCCGGTAAGCGCGTGCTGGTGCTTGAGCGCCGCCACGTGGTGGGGGGCGCGTGCGTGACGGAAGAGCTGTGGCCGGGCTTCAAGGTGTCCACCGCCGCCTACGTGAACAGCCTGCTGCGACCGGAGATCATCCGCGATCTGGAGCTCTCGCGGCACGGTTTCGAGCTGCTGCCGCGGAGTCCTTCATCCTTCACCCCGTTCCCCGACGGCCGCTTCCTGCTGATGGGGCCCGACAAGGAGCTGACGCGGCAGCAGGTCGCGAAATTCTCCGAGCGCGACGCCGAAGCGCTGCCGCGCTACGAAGCGATGCTCGAGCGGGTGGCGGCTTTCATCGAGCCCACCTTGCTCGAGACCCCGCCCAATCCCTGGTCGTTGCGGCCGACGAACCTCGCACGGCTCGCGGGGCTCGGGTGGCGGTTTCTGCAGCTGGGGCGGGAGGGTCCGGCGGCGCTCGAGATCCTGACGGGCGCCGCACGGCCGATCCTCGATCGCTGGTTCGAGTCGGAGCAGCTGAAGATCGCCCTCGCGACCGACGCGATCATCGGCGCGATGGCGTCGCCCACGGTGCCGGGCACTGCGTACGTGCTGTTCCACCACGTGATGGGAGAGTGCAACGGCGTGCGGGGCATGTGGGGCTACGTGCGCGGCGGCATGGGCGGGATCACGCAGGCGCTCGCGTCCGCGGCGCGGGTGCACAGGGCGGAGATCCGCGTGAACAGCCCGGTGGCGAAGATCGTCACGCGCCGCGGCCGGGTGAAAGGCGTGGCGCTCGAGGACGGGACCGAGTTTCAGGCCCGCAAGGTCGTCTCGAACGCCGACGCGCACGTCACATTCCTCCAGCTCCTCGAGGAGCGGGAGCTGGAGCCCGAGTTCGTCGCCGCGGTCAAGAGCATCGACTACGCGAGCGCCTCGCTCAAGATCAATGTCGCGCTGTCGGAGCTCCCGGACTTCACTGCCGTCCGAGGCAGCGGCCTCCCGCCGAACGGACACCTGCGCGGCACGATCCACGTCGCGCCCACCCTCGACTACATCGAACGGGCCTACGACGATGCCAAGTACGGACGCCCCTCGGCGGATCCGATTCTCGAGTGCACCATTCCGTCCGTGGTGGACACGACCGTCGCGCCCCCCGGCAAGCACGTGATGTCGTTTTTCGTGCAGTACGCACCGTACCAGCTGCGGAATGCGAGCTGGGACCAGGTCAAGCATGAGTTCGCCGATCGCTGCTTCGACATCCTGGACGAATACGCGCCGAACTTCAAGCGCTCCGTGATCGACCGGCAGGTGCTCTCGCCGCTCGACCTGGAGCGCCGCTTCGGCCTCACCGGTGGGAACATCTTCCAGGGCGCCATGACCCTGTCACAGCTCTTCTTCCTGCGCCCGCTACCCGGATACGCCGACTACCGCACGCCCATCAAGGGGCTGTACCTGTGCGGCTCGGCGACGCACCCGGGCGGCGGCGTCATGGGCGCGTGCGGCTACAACGCGGCGCGGGAAATCCTGCGCGACCGCTAAGCCTTCTTGGCCGTCGGCGGCAGCAATCCGTTCAACCGCAGGTAGATCGCCATCTGGCTGTAGTGATCCGCCCAGTCGGCGACGGTGATCAGTCCCGCGACGGCCTTCGTGACCTTGCGGCCGCCGAAGAAGTCGATGCTGTCGCCCAGCTGCGCGTCCTGGATCTGAGCCAGCGCGGTCTCGCAGAACTTGAACGAGGCCTTGAGGCCGGCGACGAGCTTGTCCTTGGGGTCCGTCCCCGTGAACTTGTCGACATCCGGCTGCTTCATGCCCGACGCCGCGCTGCAGAGATAGTTGTTCCCTTCCTTGATCAGGTGGGCGACCACATCCCCGTAGCTCATCTGGGCGGGCGTCGGCTTGTAGCCGTACTTGTCGGCCGGCATCTCCTCCGCGGCGTCCACGATGTTCTTCGTCTGGCGCTGCGCGATACCCCGGATTCCATTGGAGACCGGGTTCTGGGCCTGCGCGGCGACGACGATGATGGGGAGGGCGCAGAGGGCGAGCAGGGTGGTTCCGAGCGTGGATCTCATCCTTGAATCTCCTGTGAAGGGCGTGGGGGCGGCCGCCGAATTCTGCACCGGAAACCCTGTCTCGTCCAGACTAGATTAGGGCATGCGCCCCCAACTCACCTGCGCCGCCCTGCTCGCCCTGGCCGCTCCCGTCGCCGCTCAGTCGAACGTGGAGCGGGTGACAAACGACGCCTACGCGCGGTCCCACGATTACGACCTGGTGCACCAGCGCATCGAGATCCGGAACTTCGATTGGGACTCGACGTCGCTCGACGGCCGCGTGACGACCACCTTGGTCGCGCTGCGGCCGGGGCTGGACTCCGTGATCCTCGACGCGGGCAAACGGCTTGTCGTGTCACGCGTCGTCGACGCCCGCGGGGCGACCCTGCGGAGCAGCGCCCACGGCGACACGCTCGTGGTGTACCCGGCGCGCCCGGTCGCCTTCCGCGACACCCTGCGCTTTTCCATCGACTACCACGCGCGCATCGACAACGGTCGCGGGCTGACGTTCATCGAGCCGGAGGGCCGAGAGCACCGGCCGCAGCAGATCTGGAGCCAGGGCGAGGACCACGACAACCACTTCTGGTTCCCGACCTACGACTTCCCGAACGACAAGATGACCTGGGAGCTCGCCGCCACCGTGCCGCGGCAGTACACGGTGGTCTCGAACGGCCGCCTAGTGGCCGACCGGAAGAACCCCGACGGGACGCACACGGTCACGTGGCGCCAGGACCCGCGGAGCGCGACCTATCTCGTGTCGCTCGTCGTCGCGCCGCTCGTCCGGCTCGCCGACACGTGGCGCGGCATTCCGGTGGAGTACTACGTGTACGCCGCCGACTCGAGTCGCGCCCGCCGTCTGTTCGGCGTCACGCCGGACATGATCGAGGTGTACTCCCGCCTGACCGGCGTCCGCTACCCCTGGGCCAAGTACGCCCAGACCACCGTCGCCGATTTCTTCGGCGGGATGGAGAACGTGAGCGCGACCACGCTGATCGACTGGCTGCCCGACGAGCGCGCCTACCTCGACCGGCCGTGGTATCAGTGGATCCTGATCCCCCACGAGCTGGCCCACCAATGGTTCGGCGATTACGTGACCCTCGAGAACTGGGCCAACATGTGGCTCAACGAGGGCTTCGCCGAGTTCCTCCCGGGGCAGTACTGGCGCGTGAAGCTCGGGCCCCACGCCGAGGACGACTATTACCTGGACGAGTATCGCCAGTATCTCCAGATCGACCGGCGGAAGAGTATGGCCCTCGCGGCCCTCGGCTCGAACAACGTGTATCCCAAGGGCGCCCTCGTGCTCCGCATGCTGCTGCGCTACCTGGGGCCCGAGCGGTTCTGGGCGTCGCTGCAGGCGTACCTCACGCGGCACGCGCTGGGCAATGCGACCTCCGACGATCTGCGCCAAGCCGTGCTCGACGCGACGGGCGAGAATCTCGACTGGTTCTGGAACCAGTGGATCTACGCCGCGGGGCACCCCCGCTTCGTCGTGACGGCAGCTTACGACACGGCGGCTCGGAAGCTGACCCTCACGGTGAAACAGGCGCAACCGGACTCGGGCAAGGCGGACAGCACCGGCCTCCGGTTCGAGACCCCGAAGGTGTTCCGCATGCCGGTGGCGATTCGCCTCGGGACGGCGGGCGGGAGCGGGGGCGGTGACGTCGTGCGCCGGGTCGAGCTCACGGCCCGAGAGCAGACGATCGAGATTCCCGAGCTCCCCGGCGCGCCGACGATGGTCGTGTTCGACGACGGCAACACGATTCTCAAGGAGCTCACGTTCGACCAGCCGACGTCATGGCTCGCCACGCAGCTCAAGCGGGATCCCGATCTCTGGAACCGCCAGTGGGCGATCGAGCAGCTGGCGCACCGCCCGGGGGACGCCGCGGCCGTGGCGGCACTCGCCGAGGCGGCTACGGCGTCCGACTACTTCCGCACGCGCGCAGCGGCGGTGGAGGCGCTGGGCGAGCTCCCCGCCGCGAGCGCCGCGGCACCGCTCGCCGCCGCGCTGCGGGATACCTCGGCGCAGGTGCGGCGCGCAGCCGTCGCGGCGCTCGGCCAGCTCGGCGGGGCGCGCGCCGCCGACCTCGCGCGCACCACGTTCCACGATGACCCGAGCTACGAGGTGCGGGCCGCCGCGCTCACCGCGTTGGTCCGCGCCGACTCGACCGCCAGCGACAGCGCCATCGCCTGGGGGCTCGCCACGCCCTCGTACCAGGACGTGGTCCAGGAAGCGGCATACCGCCTCATCGCGCAGATGGGAGACACCGGCGCCATCCCGCGCGTCGAGTCGCTGCTTGCCACGGACCATTTCGCCGCACACGTCCTGGCGGCCCTCGCGGCCCGCGGCAGTGCCCACGCGCTCGACGTGCTGGCCGTCCACCTGAACGACGACCGCAGGGCGGTGCGGCGCTGGGTGGTCGAGGCGTTCCAGTTCACGCTGCCGCGCCAGCTCGGCATCCCGCGGCTGCAGGGGGCCGCCGGCACCCTCAAGTACCCGGACACCAGGAAAGACGTGGAGGGTGCGTTGCAGCGCCTGCAGAAGCCCGGCACGGACGACGAGTAGGACGTCGTCCGTTGTCCGTGATCCGTTATCCGTCGCTGCCGTTGACGGATGACGGATGACGGATGACAGATGACGCCTTCCGCCACCAGTACCACGGCAAGCCCGCGAGAATCAGCGCCATGCCGACGGCGAAGTCGAGCAGCTGCTCGTGCGCGGTGTTCCAAATGAGCCACGCGGAAAACAACACGAACACGAGCGGCGTGACGGGATAGCCCCACGTGCGGTAGGGGCGGGGCATATCGGCCGCGGTGTGTCGGAGCAGGATCACTGCGCCGGCCGACATCCCATAGAAGATGAATTCTCCCAACACGACGTAGGTGAACAGCCGGTTGTACGTGCCCTTCCACGACGGCTCCGTGGAGATCCACGTGAGCGCGATCGCGATGATGCCTTGCACGACGAGCGACGGCACCGGGGTGAGGAACCGCGGATGGACACCCGCGAGCCGGCGCGGCAGCAAGCCGTCCCGCGCCATCGCGTAGGGTATCCGCGCCGCCGTGAGCACGATGCCGTTGTTCGACCCGATGGTCGCGATCATGATCGCGACCGCCACGAGCGCGGCACCGGCGCCGCCCAGCGTGACCTGCGCCGCATCGGAGGCGACGAGCGACGAGGCCGCCATCTTGGCCGGCGAGAGGACGTAGGCGAACGACGCGGTGACGAGACAGTAGAGCGCCATGCCGATGATGGTGGAGAGCACGATCGAGCGCGGCAGATTGCGCTCCGGATCGGTCACTTCGCTCCCCACGTACGTGATTTCGATCCAGCCGTCGTATGCCCACAGCACCGCCACCAGCGCGACGCCGAAGGACGCGATTTGATGTCCCGGCGGCGCGTCCGCCCAGAGCGGCGCGAGGTTCGTCGCGCTTCCTCCCGGGAGCGCGAACCCCACGACGATGAGCACCACGAGCAGCGCCATCTTGATGAGCGTGAGCACGTTCTGGGTGACCGCGCCGAGCCGCACGCCCAGGGAGTTCAGCACCGTGAGCGCGACGATGGACAGCACGGCGACGAGCTTGATGCCGGCGCCCGAGAGGGGAACGAAAAAGCCGAAGTAGGTCGCGAAACCGACGGCGATGGCCGCAATGGATGCAGGGTTGATCACCACACCGCTCGTCCAGCCGTACAGGAAGCCGGAGGCCGGTCCGTAGGCGCGCGCGAGGTAGACGTACTGACCGCCCGCCTCGGGCATCGCGGCGCCGAGCTCCGCGACCGACAGCGCGCCGAGCAGCGACACGACGCCGCCCACGACCCACACCAGGATCGCGGGACCCGTGGCCCCGAGCGTGGCCGCGATGGCGCTGGGAACGATGAAGATGGCCGACGCGATGATCGTCCCGACGTTGATCATCGTCGAATCGAGCAGCCCAAGCTGGCGCTTGAGCTCCGCCATCTACGGACCGAGGAGGTGTGTGCGCGGCATGGCGCGGTAGCATACCGGCGAGCCGAAACCGTCGCAAGCGCCGATCCGTCGATAGATTCCTGACCCTATGACCCTCACCGCCCTCTCGTCCGTCTCCTCGCCGAGCTCCTATTGGCAGGTGAGCCGCGCTCCGCGCTACAGCCTGCTGCTGGCGCTTCCGCTGCTCGTGTGCTACCAGGTGCTCGCGCTGCTGCTCGCGCACGGTGAGCGCTCGGTCCGCAACGGCGCCGACGTCATCCTGCAGGCACTGTTCACGGCCCTCGCGGGCGCCTGGGGCCCACCGCTCTTCATGGCCTGCGTGATCGGCGCGGGCGTATGGCTCGTGACCCGCGACCTGCGCGCCCACGGGTCGCGGCTCCGGAGCGGCGTGTTCATCGCGATGCTGGGTGAGGCGATCGCGCTCGCGCTGCTCTTCGGCTTCGTGGTGGGGAGCGTGACCTCCGGCGTGCTCGGCATGCTGCAGACGCTCGCCGTCCCGGGAGGGGGGGGACACGAGATGGACTGGTGGACGCGGCTGATGGTCTCACTGGGGGCCGGGATCTACGAGGAGCTGCTATTCCGCGTGCTGCTCGTGGGCGCGCTCGCCGCCGCCGCGCGGGCCCTGCTCGGCTGGCGCCCCGTGACCGCCGGCGTCGCGGCGACCTTCGCCGGTGCCGCGATCTTCTCGGCGTTTCACTACCTCGGCCCCTACGCCGACCGCTGGCAGCTGTATTCGTTCGCGTTCCGGATGGTCGCGGGGCTGTTTTTCTCGGGGCTGTATCTCGCGCGCGGATTCGGGATCACGGCGTGGACGCATGCGCTGTACGACGTCCTCCTGCTATGGATGCAGTAGACTGGACGCACAGACGCGGCAGACGCACAGGGGTGAACAGGTGATAGTGCGCAGATAGACCTGGCAACTCCAGCTGTTCTCCCCTGTGCGTCTGTGCGTCTAGGTGTGGCCTGTCCTGTCGGTCCGTTTCGCTATGTCCCGTAGTTTGAATCTCTGGATTTTTCCCGTTGCCGTCTTCGGCAGCTCGGCGGCAAACACGATCCAGCGCGGGTACTTGTAGGGCGCGAGCCGCTGCTTCACGAACGCCTTGAGCTCGGCCTCGAGCGCGGAGCTCTCCGCGTGGCCGCGCGCGAGCACCACGAACGCCAGCGGCTTCACGAGCCCGTCCTGGTCCTCCGCCCCCACGACGCCCGCTTCCACGACGGCCGGATGCTCGGCGAGCGCGCCCTCGACTTCCGCCGGCGACACCCACATGCCGCCCGCCTTGATCATGTCGTCGGTCCGACCGGCGTACCAGAAGTACCCGTCGGCGTCGCAGGTGTACTTGTCGCCCGTCCGCACCCACTCTCCTTCGATCGTCTGCTTGGTGCGTTCGTGCTGGTTCCAGTAGCACGCGCAGGCACTATCCCCTTTGACCATCAAATTGCCCACCTCGCCGACCGCCACGTCGCGGCCGGCGTCGTCCACGAGCTTCGCCTCGTAGCCCGGCACGATGGTGCCGCTCGAGCCGGGGCGCACCTTGCCGCGGCGGTTCGCGATGAAGGTGTGGCACATCTCGGTCGAGCCGATGCCGTCGAGAATCTCGAGCCCGAACTTCTCGAGCCAGCGTTCGTAGATCGCCTTCGGCAGGGGCTCTCCCGCCGAGCTGCAGAGCCGGACCGACGTCACGTCGTATGCCCGCTCGGCGTCCGGCACTTGCAGCATGGCGGCGTACGCGGTGGGGACCGCGTAGAACAGCGTGGGACGGTCCCGCGCGATCACCTCGAAAACCTTGGTGGGCTCGGGTCGACCGGGATAGAGCACGGTCGAGGCGCCGACGTGGAACGGGAAGTACAGCGCGTTGCCCAGGCCGTAGGCGAAAAACAGCTTGGCGACCGAGAACGTGCGGTCCTGCGGCCCGATCTCGAGCACGTGTCGGCCGAACGCTTCGCAGCAGACGAGCATATCGTGGTGCAAGTGAACGGCCGCCTTGGGGGTCCCCGTGGTGCCGGACGTGTACTGCCAAAAGGCGACGTCGTCCTTCGTCGTCAGGGCCGGCGCGAGCTCGGGGCTCTCGGCTCCGACCAGCTCGGCAAAGGCGAGCTGACCGGCCGCCGGTCGGCCGACGACGACCACGTGGGTGAGATCCCGCGCCCGGGCGCGTACCTCTTCGACGGCGCCGACCTGCGGCTCGCTCGCAATCGCCACCCTGGCCCGGCTGTCCCTCAGGATGTACTCGTAGTCGCGCGGCTTGAGCAGGGTATTGGTCGGGACGGGCACGGCGCCGATCTTGAGCGCGCCCCAGAAGCTCCACACGAACTCCGGACCGTCGGGCAACAGCAGGACGACGCGCTGCTCCATCGTGACACCGAGCCGCCGCAGCATGTTGCCCGATCGGTTGGCCCCGGCGTACACGTCCCCATAGGTGAGCCGGCGGCCCTCGCAGATGATCGCGAGCTGGCCAGCCCGGCCCTCCTCGACATGGCGATCGACGAACCAATGGGCGGCGTTCAACTCGCGCGGGATCACGGCGCCGACATTACCTCGCAGATCCACGGCGTCAAGCTCGCGGGGCGGCCGGCACCGGGATATGTTGTGTACGGAGCGGCACCGTGAATCTGCTTCCCCTCTTCTACATGATCGCGGGCTGGCAGTCCGGCGCGACCGACTCGCTCGCCATGCTCGCGTCGGCGCGCCGCGCGCGGGATTCGTTCGAGGCCACGCGGCGGACCAACCTCCCCGAGCGCCCTTCCGGCTCGAACGGCGGGCGCTACGAAGTGATCGGTCGGATCCGTTATTGGTATGACGGCGGCGACGACCAGGACAGCGCGCCCCCCGAGCCCCCGCGCATTCGCCAGGCGCGCGCCCGGCTCCTGGCGGCACTCGACGAGGCTGGCGCCGCCCTCCCCGGGGACGAGTGGATCGCGGGACAGCGCGTGCGTTACCTGCTGGAGGACAGCCAGCCGCACCGAGCCGCTCGAGTGGCGGAACAATGCCGCGCCGTCCGGTGGTGGTGCGAGGCGTTGGGCGGTCTCGTGCGGCACGTCGGCGGCGACTTCGCCGGGGCCGACAGCCTGTTTACGGTCGCCCTCGCGGACATGCCCGACAACGAGCGGTGCCGCTGGAGCGACATCGCTCCCTTGCTCGACGGCGAGCTCGCGGGCCGCTATCGCCAGCTCGATTGCCCCGGACGGGCGGCGTTCGAGAACCGGTGGTGGTGGCTCGCCCAACCGCTCTACTCCCTGGGCAGAAACGATCGACGCACCGAGCACTTCGCTCGCCAAGCGATGGTCCGCATCGAGCAGGGCCGCCGCACCACGTTCGGCCTCTTTTGGGAGAACGATCTCCGCGACGTGCTCTTGCGGTACGGATGGCCGACCTGGTGGACGCGTGAGCCGCCCAAGTCTCCCCTCGTCCAATCCGAGCCCAACATCACGGGCCACGATCCCTCGCCGGCGTTCCAATTCACACCGGGGGCTCGGGCGTTCGACGATCCAGGGCAGACGAAGTCCGAGGACTGGAGCCCCGACCCGCCCCAAGGTCGGGAGCGTTATGCGCCCGGGTATGCGAAGGCGTTCGCGTATCCGAACCACCAAGTCAGTGTGTTCCGGCGGGGCGATTCCTGCGTCGTCGTTGCGGCGTACGACCTCTCGAAGGACACTCTCCTGGCCGACCAGCCTGCGCGCGCGGCCCTCGTCCTCACTCGCAGTGAACACGACGCGATCGTGACGGACCATGAGACTCTTCTGGACCGTCCCCATGCCCTCGTGGCAACGGCACCGTGCGGCCGCCAGCTCCTGAGCCTCGAGGTCGTGGCCCCGGCGCGACGGAGCGTCGCCCGAGCGCGGTATGGCCTCTCCCTCGACGAGAACGCCCGGATCTCGGACCTCCTCCTCCTGGAGGGGAGCGATTCCCTGCCGACCGACCTGGCCGGGGCTGTGCCGCACGCCTTGGCGACTACGCGGGTGCGCGGCGATCGGCCGCTGGGCTTGTTTTGGGAGGTGCACGACCTGAGCTCGGCCGGCGAGGAAGTGACGACGTCGCTGACTGTCACCCGGCGCGGCTCCGGTTGGCTGCGTCGCGCGGCGCAGATGATCGGCCTCGCCGCGCCTCGTCGAGACGTGAGCCTCGAGTGGGCGGAGGTCCTGGTGCCTCGCCCGGACCAGGCGGCCGTGGCAGGCCGGGCGCTGGCTCTGGACCTCTCCAGCCTGTCACCCGGACCCTACCGCATCGAGATCACCGTGATGGCGCGCGGCCGAGCGGCCGCCACGGTGCAGCGCGACATCGAGGTGGTGCGACCCTAGCGGGTCCGCAGCCAGCGAGCGAGGCGGGCCGCGCCGGGAAGCTTCCTGGCTTGTTGTCGCACGCCGTAGCGAACCCAGTACGCGTACCGACCGGTGGGCGTGGGCGCGAACAGCAGCAGCTCGTAGTGCGGACGAACCTCCCGGGCCCAGTCCGCCTTCCAGCGCGCCTGGCTGGCCATGAGGTCCAGCATCTCCATGCCGTGCTCCAGTCCGTAGCGGATTACGCGCGAGGTGAGCAACAGTCCGGGCGCGTACTTGGAGTAGGTTTGATCATATCCCGTCTTCAGTGCAAAGATGTTGTGCCCGGAAATGCGCAGCACGTAGGCGGCCACGGGGTCGCCACACACCGTGAGAATGGGAATCCACACCTCCGCTCGGTCCACCAGGCCGTCGTAGAAGCGCTTCACCTGGGAGCGCTGCGCCACGGCCGTGCCGCGCTGGCCCTTCCAGCCGCTCGCCTCGAGCCGATAGAACACGTCGAGCGCCTGCTTCAGTCTGGTCCCCGTAGTCACGACCTCGAAGCAGACTTCGCCGAGCTCCCCCAGCCGCCGCTCCGCCCGGCGCAGGTTTCGCCTGAAGCGTCGTGTCAGGCCGTCGTCCCACGGCACCGTGGGCGACAGGGGGCGCCACGGTGTCAGGAAGGTCGGCTGTATCAGGGAGCGCCACCCTAGTTCCTCGGCGACAGTGAGGGCGGCCGCGAGCGTCGGCGAGCCTTCCGGCACGTGCTCGATCCGAATGACGTCGCAATCCCCCGACTGGCACAGCGCTCGCCAGAGCTGCTCTTGGATATCGACCCGCCCCCTCCACGACAGAAACGCAAACCGGAACGATTCCGCGTTCGTCCGGGATTGCAGGACGGCCACGCGGCGGCCCCCCCAGGACTCGACCACCCGCTGTAACGCAGCGAGCCCGACGAGGCGTCGGCCGTCCCGGGCACACACCAATACCGGCTCCTGGGGCGCGAATGCTTCCGTCCACGACAGCATCCAATGTGGGTCGACGAAGGGGCCGCTGAATGGCCCGTGCGATGCCAGCAGCCGCCAGCCAGCGTAGTCGCCGCTCGACGGTGCGGCAGCCGTCATCAGGGCAGTCTGCACGTCGCCCCGCTGCGGCCCACTGTCCCTGCGCGGAGTTGCCAGTGTCGGGAGCATGTTGCTCGTTGCTACAAACATTGGGCCAACGGGCGCGGAGTGTGTACCGGGAGACGGTGTGGCGTCGTCGCAACAGCGATCCCTTCGAGACCGACTAGGGGTTCGCGGTGCCCGCCTGCTCCGCGTACACCTTCCGCGCCTGGGCGAGCAGCCGCAGCACGTGCTCCCGCTCCTCTGGCGCGTTCCACGCTTCGTGAGCTCGCGCCCCTTGGTCGAGGCGGTCGATCCAGCGTACGAAGAAGGCGGCATCCTCGCGCGAGCGCACCGGCTCCCGGCCCACTCGCACATAGATCGGGCTCGTCGACCCGAACGGGTACAGATCGAGGATCGGCAGCGCGGGCCGGTCGCTCCAGGCGCGGAGCACGTACCAGCCGCTTCGCGCGACGGGGATGGAGACCGAGTCGCGCGCGGCCGTGTGGTCGCCCCTGAGCGGGACGGTGGCGGCCACAGCGCCGTTGCGGATGACCTCGAGGTGATCGATCGGGACGCTCGATCGCAGACCGACGCGAGCGGTGAGCCGCCCGCCGGCGGGCAACCGGATCTCGTCTCCGATCTCGCGCCCACCGAGCGTGAACTCGAGCAGCGGGGCATTCGTCACGAACGTCCGGCCCGCTTTGAGGCCCGCCATCCAGCTCCGGCGGTCGAGCGTTGGACCCGTGCGCACGAACACACGGACTAACCCCGGCGGGCCCCGCAGCGACGCGAAGTTCGGGAAGGCATCGGTACCCGCCCCCGCCGGGACGCGGAAGCCGCAGTTCAGCAAGCGGTACCAGATTCCGGACGTGATGAGGTGGTCCGAGTACCCCATCACTTCCAGGTAATCGAGCTTGCCGAGCGCCACGTCTACCGGAAGCTCATAGGTGAGCGGTTGCGCCGTGTCGGCGGGGTCGGGCGGCGTGTCGAAGGGGTGCACGTAGCCGATCAACGCGCCCTGCGCGTGCGCGAGGTCCGCCACGTCGGCGTTCATCGGGTACAGGCTCGCGGCTGCGGTGTTGGGATAGCCGACGTACTCGGGGAGCAGGTAGTGGTCGCGCAGCCCGAGCAGGCCGGTGTGGCCCCAGTAGCTCGTGTGATACTCCTGATCGTGCACCAGCAGAAAGCCCGGTGTGGAGGCGGGGTCCGGATCGGTCCGAAAGTACGCGATGTCCGGGATCCGCTGCTCCTTGTTGACGATCAGATTCTCGACCACGTGCAAATCCTCGGCGCGACTCTGGAATGCGAGGTGCTCCGGCGTGTTGCGGTATGCGCCGCCGTAGTTCATGTGCACGTGGAGATCGCCGCTCCACCAGTCACGGGCCGGGAGATTCACCAGCCGCTCGAGCACCAGCCGCTGGGTGGCTGTCCGTCCTGCCGTGACCGTCACCTCGCCGCGCGCCACGTGGTACTCCGGTCCGTGCCACACTTCCACCCGCACGGCTCCTGCCGGGACCGTGAGCTCGGCCGTACCGGAAGTGTGGAAGTAGCCGTACTCGAACCCACGCTCGGTGCGATCGAAAGCCTCGTCGGCGTGGCGCCAGGCGTCGTCCGGAGCGTAGGCCCGGCCGTCGGACCGGGTCACCGAAACCCGCGCGGGCAACGGGCGGCCCGCGGCATCCACGACAACGAGGCGCAGCCGGCCCACGGGCTCCCGGTAGCGCCGCTCGGAGGCGACGATCTGGCGCCGCTGGGCGCCCGGCACGGCGATCACCCACAGCGACGTGTTGCCACCCTCGTTCGAGATGTAGGCGATGTGCTTGGCATCCCGCGACCAGCGCGGTGCGGTCGCGTCAAACTCACCATAGGTCAGCGGCAACACATCGCCGCCTTCGCTCGTCATGAGCCACAGCTGGTGCCACTGGCGGCCCAGGTAGGAGCTGTATACGACGCGCCGTCCGTCCGGCGCCCAGTCGGGACGAGCCTTCCAGGCAGTCTCTTCGTACCTGAGCTCCCGCAGCGGCGCGCCGGGAGTCGCTTTCATCCGCCAAAATCCCCCCGTCCCGTGGATGTGCTCGCGGTTCGACACGATGATCAGCTCCCGTCCGTCGGGAGACCAGGTGGGGGAGAGGTACTGATCCCACGCGCTGTAGTAGTAGCGCGGAAGCCTGCTGTCGTTGTCCTCCGTGAGTCGTGTGACCGTCCCTTCCGCGGGCGCGCCGGCCTCCATCCCGACCGTGAAGACGTGCCACCGTCCGTTGTAGGCGGACGAGACGAAGGCGATGCGCGTGCCGTCGGGCGACCAGCGCGGCTCGACGTTGACGGCGCCGTTGGCCGTGACGGGCCGCTCGCTCTTGGCGACCAGATCGAGCAGCTGCAGCTCGATCGCGTCGCGCGCATACCGAGCGAAGACAACGAGCCGCCCATCGGGTGACCAGTCGGGCTGGTAGTCGTATCCGTCTCCCGCGGTCAGCTGCTGCGCGACGCGCGAGCCGATCCGTTGCCGCCAGAGGGAGCCCTGCATCGAGTAGATCAGCTCCGTGCCGTCGGGCGACCACGTCACGGCGCTCGGTCCGCTCGTCACCTGGGGGACGTACATCTCGCGCCAATAGTAGGCATGCGGCACGCCGACCTGTTTCAGGACCGGCTCGCGCTGAGCGAGCCCCCGCTCGGGGGCGGCCGCAGCGAACCAGGCGGCGACCAGGACTAGCGTGCGGCGGCGATCCATCGCTCGATGTTCTCCCGCAACAGGGGCAGCGGCACCGCGCCGTTCGCCAGTACACGGTCGTGGAACTCCTTGAGGTCGAAGCGCGGCCCGAGGGCGCGCTCCGCGGCCGTGCGCAGTCGCCGGATCTCGAGCCGGCCGAGCGCATAGGACAATCCCTGCGCCGGCCAGATCGGGTAGCGATCCACCGCCACTTCCGCGCGGAGCAGCGGGACGCGCGTGTGATCGCGGATGTACGCGATGCCCCGCGCTCGCGTCCACCCGAACGCATTGATGCCGGTGTCCACGACGAGGAGCGCGGCCGAGAGCGTGATGTCGGCCAGTGCGCCGAGCCGCGCGGTATCGGACGAGTACAGCCCCATCTCGTCCGCCAGCTGCTCGGCGTATTCGGCCCAGCCTTCACCGAAGCCCGGCGACCAGAAATAGCGGGCGATGGCGGGGATCGCCTCTCCCCGCTCGAGGGCGATCGAACCCTGCAGGTGATGGCCCGGGATGGTCTCGTGAAAGGTGAGGGGCTCGAGGTCGGCACGCGACTTGTGCACGGGGTCGTACGTGCTGAGGTAGTAGATGCCCGGGCGGCTGCCGTCCTCGGCCGGCGGATTCCATTCACCCACGCTCTCGCGCTCGCGGAACGCCGGATACGGCTCGACGACGATGTCGGCCCGGGGACGACGTCCGAACCAGGCCGGCATCGCGGCCTTGGCGCGGAGCACCGCTGCCCGCGCGGCGTCGAGCATCGCGTTGCGCGAGCGGAACGTGAAGGCCGGGTCGCTCCGCAACCGCGCGAGCAGCGTGCCGACGTCCCGCGTTCGGAACGACCGCCCCGCGATGGCGCGCATCCGTCCCTCGAGCGCGGCCACGGTGGCGATCCCGAGCCGGTGCAGCGAGTCGGGGGACAGGTCGAGCCCGGTCGTGGCGCGAATGCTCGCGCGGTAGCAGGCGGCGCCGTCAGGATTGGCCGAGACGCCGATCGCGGTGCGGGCCTGCGGGAGATAGTCGCGCTCGAGAAAGGCGCGGTAGCCGCGCAGCGCCGGCAGCACCTCGGTCGAGAGCACGCGCCGCAGCTCGTCCTGAAAGGCCGAGGCGGTGTCGCGCCTGGCCGGATCGAAAAAGGGCGAGCGCTCGAGCGGCGTCTCGAGCAGCGTGTCCAGCTGGCCGAGGGTGATGCGAACGTTCCCCCGCGGCGCGCTGAACCCCAGGCGGAGGCCCGTTCGCTGATTATCCTCCTCGGTCGCGAGGTAGCGCGGAATGGCGCGCCACCGCGTCAGCGCCTGCCGCCGCGCCGCCTCCGTCCCCACGGGCTGCAGTGACGCGAGGGACGTGATGATGGCGATGGCCCCGTTTCCCGTATGACCCACGTTCCACAGCTCGTGGCGACACACGCGCGTGACGATCGCTCCCTCGAGCGCGTCGCGCATGACGCCGTACGCCACCGCCTCCGGCCGCCCGCGGAGCGGCGCCGGATCGATGGCCCGAAGCTCCGCCAGCCAGGCGTCTTCGCGTGCCTGCCAGTCGGCGAGGGCGAGCGGCGAGTCGTCCGGCAGACGGTCGTGGGGGCCGGCGGCGACACCGTCCAGAGTCGCTTCATCCGGGTGACGCTCGAAGTAGGCGGCGACGTACGCATCGGCGAGCTGCCGCACACGGGTGGGGAGCGAATCGGTGCCGGGCCCCTGCCCCAGCGCGAGCACCGCCGCGGCGACCAGGATCATCCCCTGAGATACAGGCGCTTCGGGTCGAGCACGTCCCGGAGCAGGCGCAGCTCGGCGGCGCTCGGCGGCGCGACGGCCCCGAGCCGCGGCGCCCGCGTGAGGGGCCATCCGACGCCCGCCTGCACGGCTTCGGCCGACACGCCGGGATACAGCGCCGCCAGCGTCATCTCGCCCGTCGTCCCGTTCGCCTCGAGGATCGCCTTGTCGGTGATGACCTTCACCGGTCCCCGGCCGGGCATCCCCAGCTCGCGCCGGGCGGCGCCGCGGCTGCGCTGGCCCGGGCTCGTGATGAAATCCACCTGTTCGGGGAACCCACGCGGGTTGAGTTTCGCGACGATGAGCGTCCGGTGCGCGTGCACCGCGATCTCCGCCGCGCCGCCGGACCCGGGCAACCGCACGGTTGGTCGGTCGTACGACCCGATGACCGTCGTGTTGATGTTGCCGTAGCGGTCGACCTGCGCGCCGCCCAGGAAGCCGACCTCGATTCGGCCGTTCTGCAGGAACAGCTGGAACACGTCGGCCATGCCGCACACCATGAGGGATCCCGTCACGAGCGCCGGGTCGCCGATGGAGACGGGGAGGCGTTCGGGCACCGCCCCCACCGCGCCCGACTCGTAGATCAGGACGAGACGAGGCGCGTGCATCCGACGCGCCAGGTTGCACGCTAGATTCGGGAGCCCGATGCCGACGAATACGACTTCCCCGTCGCGGAGCTCGCGCGCCGCGACGGCGGCCATCATTTCGTCGGGGGTGTAGGCGTCAGAAACCGTAATTCACCCCCGCCGAGAAGCGCTCTTTCGCCTTGAGCCTTGTGACTTGCGGCTGTTTCTCCAGGTAGGCGGCGCGATCGGGAACGCCGTGCACGAATTCGTCGAGGTAGCGCTGGAGCCGGCTCGGATCACGCGAGATGCTCTCCCAAGCGACGTAGAAGTCGTTATCGCGGTCGTAGTACCCCTGCGCGTAGGAGGGATGCGCGCCCCACGGCTCGACCACCACGGCGCTCACGATCATGGACGGAATGACCGTCCGGTTCGGATCGGAGCGGATGACCTCCTCATCCACGAGCTCCTCGGCGACGACGATCACACGCTCCGACGCGAAGGCCGCTTCCTTCTGCACGCCCACGAGGCCCCACATCTGCGTATTCCCCGCCGCGTCGGCGCGCTGCGCGTGAACGATCGTGACGCCCGGGTTCAGCGCGGGGACGGTGGCCAGGGCTTCCCCCGTGTACGGACACGCCACCGTCTTGATGCGCGGATTCGCCTTTGCCAGGTCGGTGCCCATGTAATTGCGCAGCGGCCAGAACGGGAGGCGGGCCGCGCCCGCGGAGAAGCGCGCGACCATCCCGAAATGCGAGTACTCCTCGATCTCGAGCCGGCGCTCGGTCGCCCGCCCTTCGATGGCGCGCCGGAACGCGTGCAGCGAGCCGACGCCGGGGTTCCCGGCCCACGAGAAGACCAGCTTCCGCGCGCAGCCCGCCGCGATCATCTGGTCGTAGATCAAATCGGGCGTGAGGCGGGCCAGGGTCAGGTCGCGGCGCCCCTGGCGGATGATCTCGTGACCCGCGGCAAAGCAGATGAGGTGGGTGAAGCCTTCGATGACGACGGTGTCACCGTCGTGGACGAAACGCGCGATCGCGTCGCGCATCGACGTCACTTTGGAAGCGTCGTCCGTCATCCGTGGTCCGTCATCCGTAGAGACTGCTCCTGTCGTCACATGGTCATTTATTTACGGATGACGGATAACCGACGACGGATGACGCCTAATCCGTCATCTCGCGCAGGCATTCATCGATGATCGTGAGCGCCATATCCACGTCGTACTCGTCCACCACCAGGGGCGGCGCGAGCCGCAGCGCACTCTTGCCCGCGCCCAGGAGCAGCAACCCCTTGCGGAACGCCCGCTCCACCAGCTCGTGCGGGATGTCCGGCGCGGGCTCCCGGGTGGCCCGGTCCTTCACGAACTCGACCCCGATCATGAGGCCCCGGCCGCGCACCTCGCCGATCGCGGCGTACTTCTCCTGCAGACGCTGCACGCCGGCGAGCAGCCGCTCGCCAAGGCGCGGCACGTTCGGCAGCAGGTCGCGCTCGACGACGTCGAGGGTCGCGAGCGCGGCCGCGCAGCACACCGGGTTTCCTCCGAACGTGCTTCCGTGCGCGCCCGGCGACCACTTCATGACCGACTCCTTGGCGATGATGGCGCCGATCGGCATGCCGCTCCCCAGACCCTTCGCCGCGAGCAGCACGTCCGGCTCGACGCCCTCGTGCTCGCACGCCCACATCTTCCCGGTGCGCCCGACGCCGCATTGCACCTCGTCGCACACGAGCAGGATGCCGTGGCGATCGCACAGCTCGCGCAACGCCTGGAGATACCCGGGCGGCGGCACCACGTAGCCCCCCTCGCCCTGAATCGGCTCGACGAACACGGCGGCGACGCTCTTCGCGTCCAGCCGCTTTGCAAACAGGTCGTCCTCGATGGACGACACGCAGCGCATCGTGCACGCGGGCTCGGTACGGCAAAAGTCGCAGTGATAGCGATAGCCGTACGGCACGTGGTAGACCTCGGGGAGGAACGGGGCGAAGCCGGCGCGTTGCACCGTCTTGCTGGCGGTGAGGCTCAACCCTCCGTAGGTGCGGCCGTGGAACGCGCCGGTGAACGCGACAATCGCGGGACGTCCCGTGGAATGCCGCGCCAGCTTGATGGCGCCCTCCACCGCTTCCGTCCCCGAGTTCGAGAGAAACACGCGCTTCTTGCTCTTTCCCGGAGCCAGCTGCGCGAGGCGCTCGCACAGCGCGGCGAAGCTCTCGAAGTAGAAATCGCTGCCGCAGATGTGCAGGAAACGACTCGCCGCCTCCTGGATCGCGTGCACCACTTGGGGATGGCCGTAACCCGTGGACGCGACGGCGATTCCGGCCATGAAGTCGAGATAGCGGTTCCCGTCCACGTCTTCGACCATGGCGCGCTCCCCGCGGGCGATCGCGAGGGGATATTCCTTGGGATACGACGTAGACGACCAGCGATTCTGGCGCTCGACGATCGCCTTGGCCTTCGGGCCGGGCGGCGGCACCACGATCCGGGGGTAATCCCGCTTCATCGCGACTCCTCGATCACGGTCCGGCTCTGCTCTCGCAGGAACTGCGCGACGTAGTACGGCCCGCACCCGCCCTTCCCCGTCGAGCCCGATCCCTTCCACCCCGTGAACGGCTGCGCCCCGGGCCACGCGCCGGTGGTGGCGCCGGTGCGCTTGTTCGCGTAGCACACGCCGGCCTCGATCTCGTCGAAGAACCGCTCCACCTCCTCGGCCTGCTTCGAGAAGATGCCCGCGGTGAGCCCGTATTCCACCCTGTTGGCCTCCGCAAGCGCCTGCTCGAGCCCCGCCACCTCGCCCACCGCCAGAATGGGCACGAACAGCTCCTCGGTGAAGAGCGCGGACGAGAGCGGCAGCCGGGCGATCGTGGGCGCGACGAAATACCCGCGCTCGAACTGCCCGCCCCGCAGCCGCTCCCCCCCCACCAGGACCGTCCCCTCCTGCCGGGCTTGCGACACCGCGCGCACGAAGCGCTCCACCGCCGCCGCGTTGATCACCGGGCCGAAAGACACGTCACGCTCCGTCGGGTCCCCGAGCTTCAGGGCCTTCGTCTTCTCCGTGAGCTTCTCGACGAAGGCTCGCGCCACCCCCCGATGCACGTACACGCGCGACGTGGCGCTGCACTTCTGGTTCTGCAGCCCGAACGCGGAGCGCGTGACCCCTTCCGCCGCGGCATCCAGGTCCGCCGAGTCCATGACGATGGCCGCGTTCTTGCCGCCCATCTCGAGCAGGCACGGCTTGATCCATTGGCGGGAGAGGCCCTGATAGATGTGCATCCCCACAGCCTTGGAGCCCGTGAAGACGACCCCGTCGATTCCCTCGTGCCGCCACAGAGCCTCGCCCGTGACCTCGCCCGTGCCCGGGATGTAGTTGAACGCCCCGGGCGGAAGCCCTGCGTCCCGGTACACCTCGTACAGCTTGAGCCCCGTCCAGGGCGTCTCCTCGGCGGGCTTGTACACGACGGCATTGCCCGTCATGAGCGCCGCGGCCGACATCCCGGTGGACAGGGCGAGGGGAAAGTTGAACGGGGCGATACAGGCGAACACGCCGTAAGGGCGCAGCGCGTCGGTATTCCGCTCGACCGCCGTCACCTTCGCCATCTGACGCACGAAGCCGTTCGCGTCCTCCAGCTCCTGGCAATAGTAGTCGATCAGGTCGGCCGACTCTTCGGCGTCCCCCATCGACTCGAGTCGGCTCTTACCCACCTCCAGGGCCATGATCGCCGCCAGCTCGAACTTGCGCTCCCGAATCAGGCCCGCCGCCTGGCGCAGCGTCGCGACCCGCTCGCGCCACGACCGGTGCGCCCAGTCGCGCTGGGCTGCTTTTGCGGCGGCGACGGCGCGCCCGACCTGCTCTGGCGTCGCAGTGGCGAATCGTCCCAGGGTCGTGCTCGTGTCGATCGGTGACCGGTCTACGATTGGGGGGCCGCCCGACTCCACCGCGTCCCGGCCGATGTACAGCGGGTAGTCCCGCCCGAGCTGCGCCCGAACGCGCGCCAGCGCATCGTCGAACTGGCGGTGGAACAGCTCCCAGTCGACGTTGGCCGAAGTGTAGGTGACCTTGGACTGGTTGGGGGCGGTTGCCGTCATGGAGGCTCCAAGGTCGACTGCCGACTGACGACGGCCCTCACGGTCGCTTCCAAGGCCGCCGTAAACCGCTCGACCAGCTCGTCGAGCTCGCGCTCCGTGATAATGAAGGGCGGCGCAACCATCACGAGGTCGCCATTGGTCCCGTCCGCGTGGCCCACATTAGGCCACAGGACGAGCCCCTCGCCCTGCGCCGCTTCGACGAACGTCTCCGCGAACTTCGCAGTCCGAGGGAGCGGCGCGCGCGTCTCCTTGTCTTCCACGAATTCGACGCCGGCGAGGAGCCCGCGCCCGCGCACGTCGCCTACGTGCGGCAGGCGCCCGAGCGGGGCGAGTCGCCGCTGGAGCTCCTTCCCCATCTCGGCACAGCGCGCCACGAGCCGATGCTCCTTCAGGTAGCGTACGGCCGCGAGGCCCGCGGCGCACGCCACCGGATGGTGCGAGTACGTTTGCGCGTGCATGAAGCTCCCGGAGCCGTTCGCGATCACGTCGATGATCCGCTCGGGCGCCGCGATGGCGGACAGCGGCACGTACCCCCCGGAGATCCCCTTCCCCATCACCAGGATGTCCGGCACGGCCCCATACTGCTCCATCGCCCACCATGTACCCGTGCGGCCCGCGCCGACGAGGATCTCGTCAGCGACGAACAGCACCTGGTGGCGATCGCAGATCTCGCGAATCCGCTTGAAGTAGTCCGGCCGCGGCGTGGACGCTCCCGTCGACGAGCCGCCCACCGGCTCCGCGATGAACGCCGCCACGTGCTCGGCGCCAACTCGGGTGATCGCCTCCTCGAGCGCCGTGCCGCCGCAGATCGGGCAACCGGCCTCGTGGCCGCGGCACGGACACCGGTAGGGATACGACGCCGGAATCCGCCGCACGTCCACCAGCCACTCGCGGTAGAACGCGCGGTAGTGCTCCCGTGCCGACGCCGACAGGGCGAGCAGCGTGTTGCCGTGATAGGCGGGGGCGAGCGCGATGATCGTGTGCTTCCGGGGGAGCCCTCGCTCCACCCAGTACTGCCGCGCCAGCTTCAGCGCCGCTTCGACGGCTTCCGACCCGGAAGAGAGGAAGTAGAGCTTGTCGAGGTCCCCGGGGAGCGTGGCCGCGAGCTCCGCCGCCAGGGCCTCGATCGGCTCGTGCGTGAAGGCCGTCCCTGACAGATAGCCGAACCGGCGCGCCTGTTGCCCCAGCGCCTCGGCGATCGCCGGGTTCGAATGTCCCAGGTTGGCGACGAAGGCGCCCCCCACGGCATCCAGGTACCGCTTGCCGCGCTCGTCTACGAGCCAGCAGCCTTCGCCGCGCACGATGCGGGGGTACTCGCGCCCGAGCGTGCGGTAGAACACGTGGCTGTCGGGATATCTGTCCGCCGTCACCACTCCCCCAATTCGTGACTCCGTCGAAAGCTACGACGCAGGGTGCGAGTCGGCGAGCGCGCGCCTCCCGAATGCCGTAGTTTTCTCGACCTACATCGCCAGCGGGGCGCCCGTATGCGCAAGCTCTCGTGTCTGCTGCTTACTGCTACCCTCCTCGTCCCGATCCCGGCGCTCGCCCAGTCCGACGTCGTCGCACCGAGCGACAACCTCGTGACCGACGGTGTGCCGCCGGTGCCGGCGGCGATCGCCGCGGCGGCGCGCCCCTACAGCGAGTTCCGCGCAGCCGGGTTCTGGGACTGGCATCCGACGCGGCGCGAGATGATCATCGGGACGCGGTTCGGCGACGCGCCGCAATTGCACCGCGTGCGGTCACCCGGCGGCGACCGCAGTCAACTCACCTTCTTCCCCGATCCCGTGTCCGGGGCGTCGTATCAACCCACCGACGGCCGCTATATCGTGTTCACCAAGGACGTGGGAGGCGCCGAGTTCTTCCAGAAGTATCGCTACGACGTGGCGACCGGCGAAATCACGCTGCTCACCGACGGGAAGTCGCGCAATGTGGGGGGCGCGTGGTCGCACAAGGGCGACCGCTATGCCTACATGTCCACGCGCCGCACGGGGCGGGACCTGGACCTGTGGTCGATCGATCCGAGCAACCCCGCCACCGATCACATGGTGATCGAGCTCCAGGGCGGGGGGTACGGACCCCTCGATTGGTCGCCCGACGACCGGACGATCCTCCTCTCGCAAGGGGTGTCCGTCAACGAGAGCTACCTGTGGCTCGTGGACGCCGCGAGCGGCCAGAAGACCCTGCTCGCGCCGCAGCCGGGGAGCGAGCCGGTGGCCTACGGAGACGCGAAGTTCAGTCGCGACGGTAAAGGCATCTATGTGTCGACCGACCAGGGCTCCGAGTTTCAGCGCCTCGCGTATCTCGATCTCGCGACCAGGGGCTACCGGTTCCTCACCACCGCGATCCCCTGGGACGTCGACGAGTTCGATCTGTCGCCGGACGGCCGGTGGATCGCGTGCGTCACCAACGAAGATGGGGTCGGCGTGTTGCACGTGATCGACGCCGCGACGGGTGCCGCGCGCCGTCTTCCCAAGCTGCCGACCGGCCTGATTTCCGACGTCCGCTGGCGGCGGAGCGGTGCCGAGCTGGGCTTTACGTTGACCTCGGCGCGCGCGCCCGCCGACGCGTACTCGTTGGACCTCGCGGGCGGCACGGTCACCCGTTGGACCGAGAGCGAGACGGCGGGGCTCAACACCAGGGACTTCACCGAGTCCGAGCTGGTGCACTGGCCGAGCTTCGACGGGCGGGCGATCTCGGGCTTCCTTTATAAGCCCCCCGCCCGCTTCGCCGGACGCCGCCCCGTGATCATCAACATCCATGGGGGACCGGAAGGTCAGTCCCGGCCGGGCTTCCTCGGCCGTAACAACTTTTATGTCCACGAGCTCGGGGTCGCGATCATCTTCCCCAACATTCGCGGCTCGACGGGCTACGGCAAGACATTCACAAAGCTCGACAATGGTGTGCTGCGGGACGGCGCCTACAAAGACATCGGCGCCCTGCTTCAGTGGATCCGCACTCGGCCCGATCTCGACGCCGATCGCGTACTGGTCACGGGGGGCAGCTACGGGGGGCACATGACGCTCGTGACCGCCACCCAGTACAATGGCCCGATCTGCTGCTCGGTGGACGTCGTCGGCATCTCGAACCTCGCGACCTTCCTCGAGCATACGTCCGGCTACCGCCAGGACCTGCGCCGGGTGGAGTACGGCGACGAGCGCGACTCGACGCTGCGGGCCTGGATGGAGCGGACCGCCCCGCTCAACAACGTCGACAAGGTCACGAAGCCGCTCTTCATTGTTCAAGGCATGAACGATCCTCGGGTGCCGCGCAGCGAGGCCGAGCAGATGGTCGCGGCCTTGAAACGCCGCGGGGTGCCCGTGTGGTATCTGATGGCCAAGGACGAGGGCCACGGCTTCCGCAAGAAGGGGAACCAGGACTTCCAGTTCTACGCCACGATTCTCTTCACCGAGCGCTACCTGCTCGGGGCCAGCGGATCAGCCACCCCGTGACGGTGGGCGCCTGGTGGGAGCGGCTGGCCCCGCTCCCCGGGGGCAAGCGCCTGTTCAGCTGGCTGTTGTGGTGGCTCGTCCCCTACACCGGCTCCGTGCGGCCCCAGGTGCTGGAGCTCCGCCCGGGCTATGCCAAGGTCCGCATGACCGACCGCCGCGCGGTGCGGAACCACCTCAACTCCATCCATGCCGTAGCGCTCGCCAATCTCGCCGAGGTGACGAGCGGCCTCGCCGTGACGACCGGCCTGCCGGGGAGTGCGCGCGGCATCCCCACCACCCTCTCCATCGCCTATCTGAAAAAGGCCCGTGGCACGCTGACGGCGGAAGCGCGCTGCGAGATCCCCGATTCGAGCCGCGAGGCCGAGCACGACTTCGAGTCGGTGATCGCGGATGCCGCCGGCCAGGTAGTCGCACGAGCGACGGTCCGCTGGCGCATTGGTCCGGCGCCCGCATAGTGACGAGTCTCGAGACCGCTCTCACCCGGGATGCCGGGATCGCGGTGCCGCTCATCGGCGGCGCCATGTTCCCCTGCTCGAACCCGGAGCTCGTCGCCGCCGTGTCCGACGCCGGCGCCATCGGGATCGCCCAACCCCTGTCCATGGTGTACGTGCACGGGCATGAGCTGCGGGAGGCATTCCGGCTCATCCGCCGGCTCACCACGAAGCCGATCGGCATGAACGTCCTCATCGAGCAGTCCTCCCGGCTGTACCTCGATCGCATGAAGCGGTGGGTGGACGTCGCGCTCGAAGAGGGGGTCCGGTTCTTCATCACATCGCTCGGCAAGCCGCGGTGGGTCGTGGATCGCGTCGCCCAGGTCGGCGGCCTGGTGTACCACGACGTGACCGAGCGGAAATGGGCGCTGAAGGGGCTCGACTCGGGGGTGCGCGGGCTGATCGCCGTGAACCGGCGCGCCGGCGGGCATGCGGGACCGAAGAGCGCCGAGCAGCTGGTGGATGAGCTCGGCGACCTGGGCGTGCCCCTCGTGTGCGCGGGCGGGATCGGCGACGCCGCAGGCTTCGTCGCCGCGCTCCGCATGGGCTACGCGGGCGCGCAGCTCGGCACGCGGTTCATCGCCACCACCGAATGCACCGCCCACCCCGACTACAAGCACGCGATCGTCGAGGCGGGCGAGGACGACATCGTCCTGACCGAGCGCGTCACCGGCGTGCCGCTCGCCGTGATCCGTACGCCCTACGTGGAGCGCGTCGGCACCAAGGCCGGCCCGATCGCGCGCTGGCTGCTGCGGCATCGCCGCACCAAGCACTTCATGCGCACCCTGTACGCGCTCAACTCGGCGTGGCGGTTGAAGCGCGGCCACTTCGCCGGCCCGTCGTCGCGGGACTACTGGCAGGCAGGGAAGAGCGTGAGCGGGATCACCAGCATCGAGCCCGCGGGGGAGATCGTACGGCAGTTCGCCGCGGCGCTGCGAGCGACGTCGCCGGTCCCGCGCTAGCCCGGCTCTCGGTCCACGACGTAGACGTTGCGCTGCGCGGTCGGCATGATGATGAGGTCGAGAATGTTGACGTGGTCGGGCAGGTTGACCACGTAGGCGATCGCGTCCGCGACGTCGTCCGCGCTCAGCGGCTTTAACCCCTGGTACACCGTCGCGGCGCGCTCCTTGTCCCCGTGGAAGCGGACTTCCGAGAACTCCGTCTCGACGAGCCCCGGGTCCACCGCCGACACGCGGAGCGGCGTGCCGGCAACGTCGAGGTTCATCCCCTCGGTCAGCGCCCGCACGCCGAACTTGGTCGCGTTGTACACGTTCCCCATCGGGTACGTCTGGTATCCGGCGATCGAGCCGATGTTCACGACGTGCCCACGGCGCCGTGCGACCATGTGCGGCATGATGGCCCGGCTCACGTTGAGCAGGCCCTTCAGGTTCGTGTCGATCATGCGATCCCAATCCTCGGGATCGCCTTCGTGAATCTTCGCCAGCCCGCTCGCGAGTCCGGCGTTGTTGATGAGCACCTCCGGCACGCGATCGGCTCGCACCAGCGCCTCTGCGGCTCGGTTCACCGCCGCCCGGTCCCGCACGTCGACCACCGCGAGCGAAACGGACACGCGGTGCGCGGTGCCGAGCTCGGCCGCCACACGCTCCAGGCGGTCGGCCCGCCGGGCCCAGAGGATCAGGTCGGCCCCTTCCGCGGCGAACCGCCGGGCGCATGCCTGCCCGATCCCCGAGCTCGCTCCCGTGACGAGAATGAGCTTCCCTTTGATCCGAGTCATCCCACCCCCCACGCCTTTGCGTGACGTCTCTGCGTGACGTCTCTGCGTGACGTCTTTGCGTGACGCCTTTGCGTGACGTCTTCGCGCGACGTCTATGCTCGACGTCGTCTTGTTTTTATCTCATGTTTCCGGTGTGCCCGAGAGAGAATCGACCCGGTTGCGGCCACACGCACAAGCCGTGTGGCTCCCGCCCCACCTTGATGCGGTGCGTCAGCTGGCCCGTCTCAGTATCGAACACGTACACCTCTTCGTCGTAGCGACCCGACACCCAAAGCTCCTTCCCGTCGGCGCTCACGTTCCCCATGTCGGGACTCCCGCCGCCCGGAACCGGCCAGGTCGCCACGACACGTCGCGTTCGCGGGTCGAGCACGCTGATGGACCCGGGCCCGTGGCGTCCGCCGGCGGTCGTGTTCCAGCCGCGGTTCGTGACGTACATAAGGCGCCCGTCGCGGCTCGGGTAGATCCCATGTGTTCCCTTCCCGGTGGCGATGAATCCGAGGCGCCGGAATCCTTCGGGGTCCACCAGGAACACCCCGTTCGCCTTCATGTCGGCGACGTAGAACACCCGGCCGTCCGGAGACGAGCGGATGTCCTGCGGCATGCCCGCACTGTCCAGTCCCCCGGGGTCGAGGGTCAGGTAGCCGATCACGGAGCGGGTCTCGAGATCGACCTTCACCAGCTGCCCCGAAAACTCGCAGGTCGCGACCGCGAACCGCCCGTCCGCCGTGAATTCCATGTGATCCACCCCCTTGCAGCCCAGCGCGACCGATTGCACCAGCGCCATCGTCTTCGCATCCCGGAAGTCGAGCCGCCGGCGTCGCTCGGCCACCACGATGGCGAGCCGGCCGTCCGGCGTGAAATACAGGTTGTAGGGATCGGCGACCGGTACACTCGCTCCCTCGCGACCGGTCGCCGGATCGATGGGTGTGAGCGTGTTCCCGCGGTTGTTCGCGACCCACAGGGTCGTCAGGTCATACGAGGGGACGACATGCTGCGGCAGGGTGCCGGTGGCAAAGGTGCGGATGACGCGATAGCTCCGGGGGTCGATGACGGTGACCGTGCCGTCGTGGGAATTGGGGACGTACACGAGCGGCCGCGCCCTCGCCGCCACGCTTGAGAGTGCATTCGCCCCGGTCGCCCCGTAGAGATTGACCGTGTCCGGCGGGAACACCGTATCGGCCGCCGCCACCCGGGCGGCCGCTGGCTTACGCGCCCCCCCTCGGCACGCTGCCGCGACCACCACGGCGTAAGCGACGCTTCGTGCTCGGAGTGCCTTCACGGCGGCGAAAGATACATCAGTCGCGTCGCCAGGCGATCAGGATCTTGCCCGCGTTGCGGTTCTCGCGCATGCGCTGAAACGCTTCCGCCGCCCGCGCCACTGGAAACACTGAATCGACCACGACGCGCAGGGCTCCGTCGGTGAACCGCGGGAGGAGCTCCTCCTTGAACCGGGCCACGATCGCTGCTTTCTCGAGGCGGCTCCGAGCCCGGAGCGTCGAGCCCACGATCCGCGCGCGCTTCCGCATCAGCAACGCGAGGTCGAGGCCTGCTTCGGAGCCCGACATCGTTGAGAGCATCACGATCCGTCCCCCCGTCTTGAGCACGCGCAGGTCGCCGGCGAGGCTCGACGCCCCCACAGGGTCGAGCACCACGTCCACCGCGTCGCGGCCCCACCGTCTCTCGATCTCCCCGGCGAAATCCTGCCGCGCGCTGTCGATGGCGAGATCCGCCCCCATCGCCTCGATGGCCTTGCGCTTGTCGGCGGTGCGGGTCGTGGCGGCGACTCGCGCGCCGGAGAGCTTCGCGATCTGGATGGCCGCGAGCCCTACGCCGGATGCGCCCGCGTGCACCAGGACCGCCGCCTCCCGCTCGAGGCCTCCTTCCACGATCAGATTCACGAACGCCGTGAGGAACGCCTCCGGAATGCCCGCGGCCGTGACGAGGTCGAGCCCCGCGGGCGCCGGAAACACCTGCCCTACGGGCGCCGCCACACACTCGGCGTGCCCGCCCCCCGCGAGTAGCGCGCAGACCGGCTCTCCCGTTTCATCGAGCGTGCCCGAGACCTCGAGCCCGAGAATCTCGGACTCGCCAGCCGGTGGCGGGTACCGCCCGGCGATCTGGCTCAAGTCGGCGCGGTTCACGCCGGACGCCGTGACCCGGATGAGGACCTCCCCTCGGGTAGGAGTCGGCGGAAGCGTCTCGGGAAGCGACGCGACGTAGCGGCCCTGGTCCTCGACGACCCGCAGGTAGCGCATCGGTGAAATTTATTACCGGGCTGGCCGCGCCGCGGCGCACGATGCACAATTCGTCTCGCTTTTCTCCGAGGGTCCCGTGCTGGATGGTACCGTGATCAGGCGCTGCTGGGCGGGCAGCGACGACCCGCTGATGCTCGCTTACCACGACGCGGAATGGGGCGTCCCGCTGCGCGGCGACCGCGATCTGTTCGCGAAGCTCGTGCTCGACGGCTTCCAGGCCGGCCTCTCCTGGCGCGTCATCCTGCACAAGCGCGCGCGCTTCCTCGCGGCGTTCGACGGGTTCGACCCGGAGCGGATGGCCCGCTACGATCGCAGGAAGATCGCGCAGCTTCTGAAGGATCCCGGGATCGTCCGCAATCGCCAGAAGGTGAATGCCGCGATCGGCAACGCCCGCGCGTTCCTCGAGTTCCAGGAGCGCGGCGCCTCGTTTGGCGACTTTCTCTGGGGCTTTGTGGGCGGAGCGCCGAAGCAATACCGGCGGCGCGCGGTGCGCGACCTTCCCGCCCGCTCCCGGGAGTCGGACGCGATGAGCGCGGCGCTCGTACAGCGGGGCTTCCGCTTCGTCGGACCGACCATCTGTTACGCCTTCATGCAGGCCGTCGGGATGGTCAACGATCACCTCGTGACCTGCTTCCGGCACGCGGAGGTCGCGCGCCTCAGCCGAGCGGCGCGGTAGGCACGAACCGAGGCGGTCGCCGAGCCTTGGTCGCCTGCTCGTACGCGAACGCGAGCTTGATCAGCACCGCTTCGGTCCACGGCCGCCCCACGAACGAGAGTCCCACCGGCAGCCCGCGCACGTGTCCCATCGGCACGGTCACGTGGGGGTAGCCCGCGACCGCGGCGGGGGTCGAGAAGCTCCCACCCCCTCCGGGATCGCCGTTCACCAGGTCGATCAGCGCCGCCGGTCCCCCCGTGGGCGCGATCAGCGCGTCCAGGTGGTGCTCCGCCATCACGGTGTCGATCCCCTGGGTGCGCGCGAGCAGATGATTCTTGTCGAGCGCGCGCAGGTAGTCCTGGTCGGTGAGCGGCCCCTTGGCCTGCGCCTGAATGAAGATCTCCTGCCCGAAGTAGGGCATTTCCTTCTCCTTCGTGCGCTCGTTGAACGCGATCAGCTCTTCGAGCGTCTTCGCAGCCGCGGCAGGAGCCCACTCACCGAGGTACTTGTTCAGGTCCGCTTTGAACTCGTACAGGAGCACCGCGAACTCGGATTCGTCGAACTGACCGGCGGTGGCGATATCCGCGGGATCCACGATCAACGCGCCGTGGTGCTTGAGCGCGTCGATCGCGTCCTCCATGAGGACGTCGGTGGCCGAGCTATAGCCCATGAACCGGGAGCGACAGACGCCGAGCCGCGCTCCCTGCAGGCCCGCGGGATCGAGGACCTTCGCGTAGTCGGTCCGTGACCGCCCGGCGCTCGCGGCGGTCGCCTCGTCGCGCGTATCGACCCCAGCGAGCGCGTCCAACACGATGGCCGCGTCTGCTACGCTGCGCGCCATCGGGCCAGCCGTGTCCTGACTGTGGGCGATCGGGATGACCCCGCTCCGGCTCACGAGACCGAGCGTCGGCTTGATACCGACGATGCCGCAGCACGTGGACGGCGAGACGATCGAACCGTCGGTCTCGGTGCCGATCGCCACCACGCAGAGATTAGCGGCGACGGCGACGCCCGAGCCGGAGCTCGACCCCGACGGCGTGCGATCGAGCGCATACGGGTTGCGACACTGACCGCCCCGCCCGCTCCACCCGCTCGACGAATGGGTCGAGCGGAAGTTGGCCCACTCGGAGAGGTTCGCCTTTCCCAGCAGCACGGCGCCCGCGGCCCGCAGCCGCTCCACCAGGAAGGCGTCGCGCGGGGGCACCACCCCCGCGAGCGCCAGTGAGCCGGCGGTGCTCTGCATCCGATCTCGCGTCGCGATGTTGTCCTTTACGAGCACCGGGATGCCGTGCAGCGGCCCGCGCGGCCCCTTAGCCTTGCGCTCGGCGTCGAGTGCGCCGGCCTGCGCGAGCGCGTCGGGGTTGGCTTCGAGCAGCGCGCGCAGCGCCGGTCCTTTCCGATCCAGCTCCTCGATCCGCTGGAGATAGGCCGCCACGAGCGAGCGAGCGGTGTACTTCCCCGACTCGAGGCCCGCCTGCAGCCCGGCGATAGTGGCCTCCTCGAGCTCGAACGGCGCGACGACCGGCGCAGTGCGTCGACTGACCCCGCGCGCCAGCCCGGGGAGCACGGCGCCGACGGCCGCGACGGACCCGCTCACGGTGGCATGCTCGAGAAACGCGCGACGGTCCATCGTCCAATCGCTCATGGCGGTCTCCTCACGGAATGACAGGCGGCGGGAACGGGGCTTAACTTGCTGCCACCGCGACGTGACGGCCAGCGATGCTGCAGAGGGTCCGCAATGGAGCCCCCCGGCACACGCCGCGGTCTTATATTGGAGCCGAACCCCGTCTCTCGGAGGGTGGCATGTCGAGAACCGTCCTGGCAGTCGCGGCCGCGGTGTTGATCGGTCTCGGAGCCTGTGGTGGCGGCAAAGAGCACTCGACCCGGCCGGCGGCGACTCGGTCCAAAGCCGCCGCGAAGCCCGGCACATCCACGCAGAAAAAGAAGACGACGGCCAAGGCCGACTCCACCCGGCAGAAGAACCCGCTGACCAACAACTAGGCGGCGGTCAGGCCGACAGCGCGCGCAGCTCGGCCTCGACGCGATCGCGCTCGACGGCTTCCCCTAGCGAGTCGAAGAGCTCCCGGGCGCGCTCGAGGTAGGCGCGGGCTTCGTCCTGCTGCCCGAGCCGACTGCGGAACACGCCGTACGCGTGGTACACCTGCGCCTCGGTGGCCACCGAGTGCTCCACGGCCTTGGCGAGCTCGATCGCCTGCTCGAAGAAGACGAACCCCGTCTCGTCCCCCTGGGCGCCCCGCAGCCGGCCCATCAGGGTGTAGATCTGCGCCAGCCGGCGGATCAAATGGCCGCCGATCGCCACCTGTTCGGCGCGACGCAACTCCGCCTCGGCTTCAAGCAGCCGGCCCGCCTCGAGGTCTAGCTCCGCCAGGTTCAAGCGGATCGACAGCTCGAGACGCCCGTCCCGCGGGGCCCGTTGCGCCCAAGCGAGCGCCTCTCGGTACGCCGCGGATGCGGCGGTGTGGCGCCCCAGCTGGGCGTCCAGCAGTCCCTGCTCGTTCAGCACACTGGCCATCTCATCCGCGAGGCCGGCTGCCTCGAAGCGCTCTCGTGCCCGCCGCAAGTAGTCGCCGGCGGCGCCAAGGTCGCGTTGCTTCCGCGCCAGCACGCCCAGCTGCCGCTCCAACCGACCCGCGCGCGGCCCATCACCCGCCGCCTCGGCGAGCCGCAGGCCGCGGCTGTACCACGCCTGGGCGCCGCCCCATTGTCCCTGCGCGAGCGCCACGTCTCCCAGACCCTCGGATGCCGCAGTCGCCCCCGCTTGGTCGAACTCCGCCTCGGCGAGAGCGAGCGAGCGCTGGAATTGCCGCGCGCCTGCCGCGTACTCGCCCAACGCGAGACCGATATAGCCCAGCGCGCGTAGCACCTCCACCTCCGGGCGGCGGTCCTGGAGCGCCTCGGCGACGCGGAGCGCCACCTCATACCAGGTCCGCGCCTGGGGTTCCCGGCCCACGTCCTCCTCGAGCCGACCGGCGCGCAGCAGCGCCGCGACCACGCCCGGCGCGTCGGCGCGTTGCTGACACTCCAGCGCCTCCACGTACGCTTTGAACAACGCCTGCAGGTGCTCCGTGATGCGGTGAAATGCCTGCGGCATCCGGCGTCGCAGCTCGTCGGGGTGAACGCCCCGTTTCCCGAGGGTGAGATAGGGGCCCGAGCTCGACCACAACGTGGCCTCGTCCGGTCGCGCGATGGAGACCAAGAGGGCGCGCAGGGGCGCGAGCGCCTCGAGCTCGGGCATGAGCGCGAGCGCTTTCTCGACCCGAACGGGCGGGGGCCCGGTCACAGGCCGTACTCCTTCATCTTCCGCGTCAGCGTGTTGCGATGGATCCTCAAAATCTCCGCGGCCGCACCGATCTGGCCGTTGGTATGCGCCAGCACCTTGGCGATGTGCCGCGCCTCCGCCTCCGCCAGGGTCAGGAGTCCGCCCTGCGGCCGGTCGGCGAGGGTGGTCTCTTCGCCCCGCAGCTCGTCCGGCAGGTGCTCGGCCCGCAGCGTCTCGTCGGTCGCCACGATGACGGCCCGCTCGATCACATTCCGGAGCTCGCGCACGTTCCCCACCCAGGCATGGGCGCGCAGCAGCTCGAGCGCCCGGTCCGAAATCGCGCGAGTCTTCTTGCCGTAGCGTTCGGCGAACTGGCGGACGAAGTAGGCCGTGAGCAAGACGAGATCGTCGCCCCGCTCCACCAGCGTGGGGAGCCGGATCGTGACGACCGCGAGGCGATAGTAGAGATCTTCGCGGAAACGTCCCTGCTTGATGGCGTCCTTGAGGTCGCGATTGGTGGCCGCGATGAGGCGCACATCGATGGGGATCGTCTCGCCGCCCCCCACGCGCTCGATCTCGCGCTCCTGCACCGCGCGCAGGATCTTCGCCTGCAGCGCGAGGCTCATGTCCGCGATCTCGTCGAGAAACAGGGTGCCGCCCCCCGCCTGTTCGAAGCGACCGATCTTGCGCGTCACGGCGCCCGTGAACGCGCCCTTTTCGTGACCGAACAGCTCGCTCTCGAGCAGGTTCTCGGGGATCGCGGCGCAATTGACCGCGACGAACGCGCCCGCCGTGTGCGGGCCGTTGATGTGGATGGCGCGGGCGACGACCTCCTTGCCCGTCCCCGACTCCCCCTGGACGAGCACGGTGGCGGCGCTCCCCGCGACCCGGGCGAGCAGCTTATACACGTCAAGCATGGCGGGGCTCTGGCCGACCAACGCGTACGGGCCGACCGCGTGCGGCTCGACGAACGGGAGCGGGACCGCGGTTTCGCTCGCCACGGAGCGCAGCCGCTCGAGCGCGCGCACCAGCTCGTCGCGTCGCAGCGGCAGGGAGAGGACGTCGAGCACACCTGACTTCTCCGCGCGCAGCACGAGGCCCATCGACGGAGCCTGGGCGACGGCGATGAGTCGCGGGCTTCCCGTCGCACCCCGCAGCGTGTCGACCCACCAGGACAGGTCGTCGTCCGGGTGCTCGCCCAGCACGGCCAGCACCAAGTCCCAACGCTGGCCGGCGAGCTGTCGCACCGCGCGCGGCAGATCCGGCGCGGTGTCGATCTCGAGTCGACCGTCGTCGGCCCATTGTCGCAGGTTTTGCAGCAGACTGCCGGCGCTTCCGCCCTCGCCGGCGACCACGAGAATCCGCAAGAGCGCCAACGCCCCCTTACCCGGCACTGCGGACGGGACCGAGGGCTCCATGTGAGCCGCTGGAGTCATCCCCTCGTCCCGGCGCCGCCCAGATACCGAGCGACGAGCACGAGCGCATCATCCGTGCCCTTGCCGTGGCGAGCGAGGATCTGATCGGCGAGTTGTTGCGGCCCCGCCTCGTGCGACAAGCCCTCAGCGAAGCCCTCTCGGATACCGTCGGTGGCGAAGATGAGCGTATCGCCGGGAGCGATGGGAAGGACGACCGGGTGCAGCCGCGGCAGCTCGGACCCCACGATGCCGCCGCGCGTCACCAGACTCGCCCGTGTGGAACCCGACCGCGGCGCGCCGTCGCCGTACAGCAGCAGGCCTTCGACGTTGCCGACGCCGAGCCACGTCATCGAGCGCTCGGGGCGGGCGAACACCGCCACGCTCATCACCGCCCCGCGCGTCCCCTGGAGCGCGCGATGGCAGCGCTGGATGAGCGGTACCGGCGATTCGGTCGCGTGCCGCTCCAGCGCGGCGACGGCGGCCTGCGCCGCGGTCGCCGCCTCCGCACCGTGGCCGAGTCCATCCACGACCGCCACGAGCACGGTGCTCCCGACTGGCTTGACGAGATGCCGGTCGCCGGACTGCGTTTCCCCGGGGAGGGCCAGGGTGGCCACGCCCCACTCGATCAGCCGCGGTGCGGTCACGGACGCCTCACGCATTCATGCGGCGCCATTTTTTCATCGTCACAGTGGTGCCCTTGCCGACACTCGAGCTCACGTCGAAGTCGTCCATCAAGCGACGTGCCCCCGGGAGCCCCAGTCCCAGGCCGCCGGACGTCGAGTAGCCGTCCTCGAGGGCCCGCGACACGTCCCGGATTCCCGGGCCTTGATCCCGGGCGACGATCACCACGCCCTGGCGGTCGCCGTTCGTCACGAGGCTGAGCGCGACTTCGCCCCGCTTGGCGTACATGAGGATGTTGCGCGCGATCTCGGATATCGCCGCGGCAATCACCGTCTGGTCCCCGCTCGAGAACCCCGCCTCCGCCGCGAGATCCCGGCCGCGTTGTCGGGCGGTGACGACGTCGACGTCGGCGGCGATCGGGATCAGCAGGTCGTCAGCCACGCTCGATCCGTCCCGATCCCCGCTCGATGCGGAGCTGCATCTGCCGGTCGAGGAACGCCAGACCCTCCTCGAGATCGAGCGCGGTCGAGACGCCCTTGAGCGTCAGGCCGAGCTGCACCATCGCGAACGCGACCTCGGGCTGAATGCCGACGATCACGGTTTCCGACCCGCGCAGCCGCGCCATGTGGGCGATGTCGCGCAGGGTCCGGACCGCGAACGAATCCATCACGTCGAGCGCTGTGACGTCGACGATCACGCCCCGGGCCCGGAAGCGTCCGACGCGCTCGATCAGCGCTTCGCGCAGCTGCGAAAGGTCCGCGTCCGTGAGCGCGGACTGGATGGACGCGATCAGGTAGTGGCCCTGCTTCAGGATCGGGACTTCCACACGCCCTCCGTCGACGGAGTGGGGGGTCGTCTCACGCCCTCGGAGCCAGCTCTTCCTGTGGGACGACCTTGTAGCCGAGCAGCCGTTCCGCCTCCTCGATGCCACCCTGGAGATCGCCCACCGTGGCCATCTCGCTTAGGTCCACGCCGATCGTCACCAGCGTCTGCGCGATCTCGGGCGAGAGGCCCGTCACGATAACCGTCGCCCCCAGCAGGCGCGAGGCCTCGACCGTCTGCACGAGGTGGTTCGCCACGTTCGAGTCCATCGCCGCCACGCCGGTAATGTCGATGACGACCACCTTCGCGCGATTGGTGCGGATCGCGCGCAGCAGCTGCTCCGTGAGCTGCCGCGCGCGCTGCGGGTCGATGACGCCGATGATCGGGAGAATCAGCAGGCGCTCGCGCACCTGCAGCACCGGCGTGGACAACTCCCGGATCGCCTCCTGCTGCTGCCGGATGATGCGCTCGCGCTCCTGCACGAAGCCGACGGCCACGGTGTTCGCGATCCGGTTCGCCGCGGGCTCGTAGGCGTCGAGGATGCGGTTGAGTTTGTCGAAATCTTCGTGGTACTTGCCGAACAGCGAGCGGGCCAGGACGTCACGCAGCAACAGCACGATGCCGACGACTTCGTGCGTCTCGACGCCGCGCGGGATGATGCGCTCGGACAGGTTGCGCGCGTACGCCTGCAGGGCCTCGAACGTTCCCGTCTCCAGCGCCTCGACGTAGTTGTCGTACACCGACGTCGCTTCGGCGAAGATCTCTTCCTCCGTCATCGCCGTCAGGAGCTGGGCCCGCGTAATGCGCCGGGCCCATTCCTCGCGCAACTGCGTGCGGTTCTGTCGCAAATGCGCCACCAGCTCGCGCAACAGCGCCGCGGTGGACTCGGTTTGTGCCTGTGGGTCGGACGGCGGCGGCAGCGCGTCTTTGCCTTTGGTGGCCATGGCGGCGGTCCTCGCCTAGTGGAATGTTGCTGCGGCGCAACAGCAAGGCTAGTGCCAAGGTGGCGCGCCGGTTGGCGCGCCCTAACTGCTAATGTCACAGCAGGTTGACAATCGTATCGATACCCTCCTTATGGCGCGAATGCAACGGTTTGATGCGTCAGCCCGTGCCGGCTAGCACAAAAAGAGTGCGCAGAGAAGGGCCCGATCCCAACGGACCGGGCCTCTGTCTCCGCGAATCCCCATCACATGGCAGCGGTGCTGCTGGCAGAGCCCACGATGATTTCGCCCGTCGTCGTCAGCACGCCGGGGAGACAGCCGAGCAACGTACAGCCGCCGCCGGTCAGGCTCTGCAAGACGACGTGAATCAGGTTGACGGTGAGACCGCTCGCGCGGACGCCGTCTCCCGTAGGCCGCTGCTCGTTGAGCACGACGTAGCCGACGCCGGGCAGGTTCACCCGGGTGTTCGGCGCGATGGCGCCGTCGCCCGACGTCATGGGGACGCCGTTCACCACCAAGTTGCCGAACGTCGACCCCAGCGCGTTGCTCGTCGCCCGCGCGCCGTTGCTCGTGCTGCTCACCGTGGCGGTGAGGTTAGTCGCGGTGATCAGCCCGTTCAGCAGGTTCACGTTGAACACCGTCGCCACGCTCTGGGCGGCGGCAGCGTCTCCGATCGACCCCGACGTGTTGCCCGTGAGGGCTTCCGTGGTGATCGTGCCCGGCACGCTCAGCGCGTCGGCCTCGCCGTCCGCCATGGCACCGTCCGTCGGCGCCACGGCGGGGAGCACCGCCAGTGCCAACTGCTGCGTGCCGCTTGGGCCCCGCACGAGCGCGCCGTACGCCTGCCCGCTCACCGACTGCGCCGGTGTAACCGGAGCGAGCGCCGCGGTGACGCCGTTCAACAGCCACAGCGCCACGACGACCTGCACGGCTCGAATCCTCGAACGTCTCATTCTTCGGCCCGTCCTTTCACGTTCCTAATGTGCCTGGATGTTGCCGCCCGTGAGTTCCGTGACCCCGGTCTCGCGGTGCTCATCCGGGAGCGAGATCCCATAACGGTCGGGGCCCAGGCCCGGACTCGAGCCCGGCTCGTCCTTCTCACACGCGACGGCGCCGAAGGGTTCCTGCACCCAGCTCCCGTTGCCCTCCTTCACTCGCGCCGTTCCGCGGAAGAACGCGCACCGCCCGAAGTCCGGATCCTCGATCGAGACGAAGTCGTCGATTGTCAGGCTGTGAATCAAGGTCTTGGTCGGATGATTCACGGTCTGGACCTGGCCGTTGATCGGGCCCGTGCTCGAGCACCAGTCCCTCGCGTCCACGTGGAAGCCGAAGGTCGTCTTCCCAGCAACCGATGGGTCGATGCGGCCGCCGCCCGTGAACCGCGCGCCCGCCGCACAAGACCTGGTGCCGTCCGAAAACGAGGGTTTGGGACCCGCCGGGGTCGCAGGTCGATCGCAGCTCCACGCGAACAGTGTAGCGGCCACGAGGCACGGCGCGAGCCCAAGATTGATCTGCCTGAACATGCTCTGCCTCCTCAGCAGGGGCGTACAGCCGAACTGCTGCGGAGGCGCGGCAAGACAGATGCCATTCGCCGGGCTTCGAGAGCTACTTGTGAAATCGAGAGTTACACGGGCTGTCGCCGCCGCGCAGCGCGCTGCCGGCGCATCAATTGCGAGGCGTCAACGTGGCGCGCGCGCTAAACCGTGCGCGCCACACACCAGCCGCATGGAGTCGCGGCCCCGCAACACGGGCTAGGCCAGCACGTCAACCCCACGACCAACCTATAACTCAACTCCCTACATAACCGTTGCCGGCACGGACTGCACCACGTTATCGCGCTCGAGCAACCGCGTCAGCGGGCGACGCCGCTCGTCGCCGACCCGACGATGATCTCACCGGTGTTCGTGAGCGCCCCAGGCGTACATACGCCCAGTACGCAGGTAGCGCCCGTGAGGCTCTGCAGGTACACGTGAATCATGTTCACCGTCAGGCCACTGCTCGTGACTCCGTCGCCCGAAGGGATCTGCTCGTTCAGCACGACGTACCCCACGCCGGGCAGGGTGGTGCTGGTGTTCGGAGCCACGGCCGCATCGCCCGAGGTGATGGGCACGCCAGCCACCACGAGGTTGGTGAAGGTCGAGCCGTCGGCGTTACTGAAGGCCCCGTCTTGGATGACGCTGCTCATGACGTTGGCCACCACTTCATCCGCCGTGATGAGCCCGTTCAGGATGTTGACGCTCGCGGCGCTGGCCGTGCTCTGCGCGCCCGACTCCGTCGTTCCAAGTTCACCCGACGTGATGCTGTTGAGGAAATCGGACGACAGGGCGCCCGCCACGTTCAGCGCACTGCCTGCGGCGTCTGCCTCCGCTCCGTCCGTCCCCGAGACGGGCGGCAGCACGGCCAATGGCGAGTAACCACTGGAGCCGAGCGGCGTGTTGACGTACGTGCTGTACGCCTTCCCGCTCACCGATTGGGCAGCGCCTGCCACCGCGAACCCGGCCGTCAGCCCGACGGCGATGCCGAGGACCGCGAGACCGCTCACCCAATGCATGCTCTTGCCGTTCATCAGTCACTCCTTCCTTATGATTCCAAAGTTCGCAGTGAGCCTGGATGTTGCCGCCCGTTCACGGCCCGCCATGCTCCACGATGTTGCCGCCAGTCAAGTACGTGAGGCCGGTGTCGCCCCCGTCGCCACTGGCAGAACCGCTCGCCCGCCAGCGCATGGCATCCGTTCGGCTGTTCTGCCGCTGGCCACGATCGTTGTCGCAAGCCTCGAATTGCACCTTTTCAAAGCCGCGGTTCGCGTTGACGCGCGCGGTCATGAACGTCTCGGGCAGACCCACTACGACACAGAAGCCCCTTCCACTGTTGTCGGGGAACACCGCGGCAAAGACGGTGGCATTGTCGAAGTCATCCACCCCGTTGTGGATAGACACGTGCCAGGCGACCCTCGCCGGGTGATGGTTGACTTGGATCTCGCCCTTTTGTACGAAGCATTGCCCCGTGTTCTGATCCGCGGCGAGAAAGACATTGAACCCGAAGGTCACCTTACCGTTCATCGGGGGGAGCCCGTCGCTGTATCTCGGGGGCATGCCTCCAGATGTCTCATCCACTGCATCATAGTTGCCCGGTGGATCGATGCGCCCGCCGCCCGTCCATTTGCCGGCGGGGCATTGCGGCGGTGGCCCGGCCCAGAAGTTTGGCTTACCCTTGACCGAAGTCGATGGCGTTGAGTCCTGGCACGCCATCGCTAACAGCGCAGCGGCCGCCAAGCCGGGCCCCAAGCGCAGAATTGTATGTGTCAGCATGCTCCGCCTCCTCGCAGGATCATCAACTCGAGATTCCTATGGGGAGGCGCCTAGCAAGACAGGTGCCAGTCGCGGCGCTTCGACAGGTTGTTGTGGAATCGAGAGATGCGTTGCAGTGTCGCCGTCATGCATCGCGGCGAACACATCAGGTGTGGAGCCTCAGTCGTCGCGCCTACACTAGAACGCGCGCGCCACACCTACAACGACGGAAGTGGCTGCGTTGCGACATTGTACGGAGCGCCGCGGGGAGCGGCGTGCGGTCCGCTCCCCGCTGGTCGCTGCATCGCTCATTCACCTACCTCCTCGGTTACGCACACTCGGGATGTCTCTCACGCTGTCGCTCACGCGCTTCGCGTCAGCTCGCGCCCAGCGGTTGCGGGATCGCGACTGCCCGTCGCGGCGCGTGTGCCGGCGCTGCCAGCGCACCGTCCAGCTCGAAGCGCTCGCCATCGCACACGACCTGCGCGATCCGCGCGGCGGCCTGGCCGTCCCACCGCTCGATGACGGGTCGGGCCGGCGAGCGCCGCCCGAGGGCGCGCTCGGCTGCCGCGAGAATCGCGTCGCGCTGTGGCTGCACGAGGCGATTGGTCCCATGCGTGCAGGTGATCGGGCGCTCCGTATTCGGTCGCACCGTGAGGCATGGCACGCCGAGGAACGAGGTCTCCTCCTGCAGCCCGCCCGAATCGGTGACCACGAGGCCGGCGTTCGCGACGAGGCTCAGCATGTCGAGATAGCCGACCGGCTCGATCAGCCGCAGGCCCCGATCGGTCGGCGGCCGCCGCAGCTCGAGAATGCGCGCGCGCGTGCGCGGGTGCACGGGGAACAGCACGGGGACGCGGTCCGCGAGCCGGGCCAGGGCCTCGAGCAACTCCCGCAGCACCGCGGGGTCGTCCACGTTGGCCGGCCGGTGCAGCGTGACGACGGCGTAGCGACACCCCTCCACGTCGAAGCGCGCCGGCGCATCCAGCAGCAGCGCCTGCGGCAAGGCCCAGCACAAAGTATCGATCATCACGTTGCCGACGAAGTGCATGCGATCGGCGGGGATGCCTTCGGCCTCGAGGTTCGCGGCGGCGTCCCGGGACGGCAGGAACAACAGATCCGACAGCCGATCCGTCACGACGCGATTGATCTCCTCGGGCATAGTCCAGTCGCGACTGCGCAGCCCGGCCTCCACGTGACCGACGCGCATCTGGAGCTTCGCGGCCACGAGCGCGGCGGCAACGGTGGAGTTCACGTCACCATACGTCAGCACGAGATCCGGCTGGACCTCGACGACCACGGGCTCGAGGCGCTGCATCACCGCAGCCGTCTGTTGCGCGTGCGACCCCGACCCCACGCCGAGGTCGTGGTCCGGCGCCGGGATCCAGAGCTGCTCGAAGAAAGCGTCCGACATGCCCGGATCGTAGTGCTGGCCGGTATGGACGATCACGTGCTCGACACCGCGTCGCACCAGCTCGCGGTCGACGGGAGCGAGCTTCATAAAGTTCGGGCGTGCGCCCACGACGGAGAGAACGCGCATCGCCTTACCGAGCCAGCTGCTTGACGGTGAAGATCGCGACCGGGATCGCCACGATGAGGCTGATGATCCGGACCGTATGTTCGGGATCGCCGCGGCGCGGCACCACGATGCGGTCTCCGGTGCGCAGGCCGAGCCCCTCGATGGTCATGCCGCGCGCGAACGCATCCTGGAAGGCGTTCCCCTCGTACAGCCCCTTGCCCTCCCGCTCGATGCGGGCGCCCGTGAACTTCGCGTCTTTTGTGGGCCCGCCCGCCGCCATCAGGGCGTCGGACACGACGGCGCCGGCGGGGACCGCGTAATACCCGGGATGCTCCACTTCGCCGAGTACGCCCAGGCGAACGAGCACTTTCGCGTGAACCACGGGGTGCTTCATGTATTTCGCCAGTTGCTCCGCGAGATACGCCTCCACGTTGGCACGTCGCACGCCGCCGAGCGGGATCGCGCCGATGACCGGAAGCGTGAGCGCGGGTCCAGGGCCCACGTTGAAGATATGAGTGAACTGGCTGTCTCCCTCGACTTCGAGCAGGATCTGGTCACCCGGCTCGAAATCGCCTTGCGGCGCCCGCGTGGCGGTCTGGCCCGCCAGCGGACGAATGAGCAGCAGCAGCACCAGCAGACGCACAGCCATTCTGGGATTCATCGCGTTACTCCACCGTTACGCTCTTTGCCAGGTTGCGCGGCCGATCGACGTCGCAGCCGCGCAGGACGGCGATGTGATACGCCAGGAGCTGGAGCGGAATCACCGTCAGCACCGGTGCGATCAGGGGGGGGCTCGCCGGCACGGCGACCTGGTGATCGGCCAGGTTGCTCAAATCACCGTTGCCCTCGCTCGTGATCGCGATAATGCGGCCTCCCCGGGCTTTCACTTCCTGCATGTTCGAAACCACCTTGGGATACACGGGATCCTTGGGCGCCAGGCAGACGACCGGCATGTTCTCGTCGATCAAGGCGATGGGTCCGTGCTTCATCTCGGCCGCGGGATAGCCCTCGGCGTGGATGTAGGAGATCTCTTTGAGCTTGAGCGCGCCCTCGAGCGCGACCGGGAAGGTGACGCCGCGGCCCAGATAGAGGGCATTGCGGGCGTCTGCATAACGCTCGGCCAGCGCTCGCACCTGCGGCTCGACCGCGAGCGTGCGCTCCACCAGCTCCGGGAGCCGGACCAGCTGCGCGACCAGCCGACGCCCCTCATCCGCCTCCAGCCCCCGCTGGCGCCCGAGGTACAGCCCGAGCAGTAACAGCGCGACGACCTGGGACGTGAACGCCTTGGTCGACGCGACCCCGATCTCCGGGCCCGCGTGCAGGTAGATCCCCCCGTCCGCTTCGCGGGCGATCGTCGAGCCGACGACGTTGACGAGACCGAGCACGGTCGAGCCCGTACCCTTCGCCGCGCGCAGCGCTTCCAGCGTGTCCGCCGTCTCCCCCGATTGCGAGATCGCAATGGTCACCGTGCCCGGGAGCTGGACCTGTCGGCGGTACCGATACTCCGACGCGTATTCGACCGAGACCGGGATGCCGGTCAGCTCCTCCAGCACGTGGCGGCCCACCAGCCCGGCGTGCCACGACGTACCGCATGCCACGATCACGATCCGGCGAATCGCCCCGCACTGCTCCGCGGTGAGGTTCAGGCCGTTGAGGCGCGCCGTCCCCTCCGCGACGAGCAGTCGTCCCCGGAGCGTGCTCCGCACGGTCTCAGCCTGCTCGCAGATCTCCTTGAGCATGAAGTGGGGATAGCCGTCGAGGGCGATCGCATCCAGATCCCACTCGATATCGTCGACCGCTCGCTCTTGCACGCGCGCCTCACGGTCCAGGACGCGATAGCCCTCCGCGGTCACCACCGCGACGTCGCCGTCGTTGAGGTAGACCACGGACCGGGTATGCCCCAGCACCGCGCTCGCGTCGGAGGCGACCAGAAACTCCCCGTCCCCGACCCCGAGAAGCACCGGGGAGCCGCGGCGCGCCACCACGATTTTCCCGGGATCGGACTCGGCCACCACCGCAATGCCGTACGTCCCCTCCACGTGGTCCAGGGCCGCGATGATGCGCTCTTCGAGTGTCGCGCCGGGCGACTCTTCGATCAGATGTACCAGCGTCTCGGTGTCGGTCTCAGTCGCGAAGCGATGGCCGTCTTGCTCCAGCCGCTTCCGGAGCACGTCCGCGTTCTCGATAATGCCGTTGTGCACGAGGGCCACCGTGCGGGTGCAGTCGCTGTGGGGGTGAGCGTTGCGCTCCGTGGGTGCGCCGTGGGTCGCCCAGCGCGTATGTCCGATGCCGCAGCGCCCGTGCACCGGCGCCCGAGCGAGCAGCTCGCGCAGGCCGGCGATCCGTCCGGCGAGCTTGCGGGTTTCCACGCCCCTGCCGTTCAGCACCGCGACCCCGGCGGAATCGTATCCCCGGTATTCCAGGCGGGCCAAACCCTCGACCAGAAACGACACCGCCTCTCTCGGCCCGACGTACCCCACGATGCCGCACATCCGTCAGATGCCCTCACGCTTGAGTTCGAGCAACGGGTCGCCCGTGATCGCCAAACCGAACCGCGCGAGCTGTGCGAGCCGGCCGTCCCCCGCATCGAGCATGATGTCCGGCAGTGACAGGATCGGCTGGCCGCATCGCTCGCAAATCGCCACGCGGCTCGGACGGACGCGTCGCTGGGGCTTGCTCTGCTCACTGCGGTGTGTTTTACAGAATCTGCAACGCATACTCGATGGCTTGGGGGTCACGCTCCTGCACTTCAAGTTTGAGGCCCGGGCGACGCGAGTAAGCCACGCACTCCCCGTTATTGATCAGCATGACAAGGGGTTAGGCGTCGTGCCGGACGGGCCGGGGACGGCGTCGGGCGGGCATCGTGCGTTGCGCCCGCGCGGCAGGCCGACGCGGTCGAGCCGCGCAACGCGGGCCGTTGCAGCGCGAACTCCGCCTCACGGACCTCGTCTCACAACGGCCCCGGGTTTGCAGGCGCACACTGGTGGCGACGGGAATCGGGGAACCCCGCCGCCACTTTGGAGGGCGAATGACCGAGCGGATGCCACAGGGCGGATTGCCACTCGTGCTCCTGACCGGCAACGGACAGGAGACGACTCGCTGGCTCAGGAGCCTGCTGGAGGGTGGCGGGTACGCCGTTCTCCAGGAGCGCTCCGGTCAGCATGCCCTCGAGCGCGCCCGCACCACGGAGCCGGACGTGATCCTGGTGGACGCCGAGCTGCCGGACATGCCGGGCGTCGAGCTGTGTCGCGCGCTTCGGGCCGATCCGCGCGTCTCCAGTAGCACGCCGATTCTCCTGATGATCCGCGAGGCCGCCACGCGCGTGCAGCGGCTGGCCGCATTGCGTGCCGGTGCCTGGGAGTGCATCGCGCCACCGCACGACGCGGACGAGATCCTCCTCAAGATCGGCGCGTACGTGCACGCCAAGCTCGACGCCGACCGGGCCCGAACGGAAGGGTTGCTCGATGCCGCAACCGGACTCTACAACCGGCAGGGGCTCGCACGGCGCGCGCGCGAGCTGGGATCGCAGGCATTCCGGGAACACGGTCCCCTCGCCTGCATTGTGCTCGCACTCGACGTCGAGCCGCCCGAGCCCGGTGCTGCCCCGCCACAGGGCGGGACCGGCCTCGGCCGGTATGTGCAGGCGATCAAATCGGCCGCGCGGTTGTCGGACGTGATCGGCCGCCTCAGCGCGACCGAGTTCGCGGTGCTCGCCCCCGGCACGGATGCGGGGGGGGCACGCCGCCTCGCCGAGCGGCTCGCCAGCTCGGTGGCCGCGACGACGGTGACCGGGACGGCCGGGGCCGCCGCGGCTTCGCCCGTTCGAGTCCGCTGCGGCTATGAAGCGGTAGCCAACGTCGGCTACGCGCCGATCGAGCCGGTCGATCTGTTGGTGCGAGCGGCCGCCGCCGTCCGGACTGGGCGGGCGGACTCCGGCGGGTGGCTGCGCCGCTTTGACGAGGGAGTCAACCCGGCCTCCACGACGACCCCCTAGACCGGCACCCGCCCGCTTCCCCGTTCCTCATCCATCGCTTCATAGCCGGGCAGGTAATAGGAGTACGAGCGGTAGGCCCCACCGGCCGGAACGTCGTTCATGATCGCTCCCAGCAGCCGCACAGGCAGGCGCTGGAGCATTTCCAGCTTGGCCGTCGCGACATCGCGGTGGCTGTATCCGGTCCGCAGCACGAGGGCAAGGGTCCCGGTCAGCGTGCCCAGGATCAGGGGATCCACCCCGGCCCCGAGCGGCGGGCTGTCGATCAAGATCACGTCGTAGCCGGAGCGCATGCCGTTCACGAGCTGCGACATCGCGGGTGACGCCAACATCTCCGGGGCGTTGTACGCGCGCGTGCCGCAGGCGATCAGCGAGAGCGACGGGTACGGCGTCGCTTGCACGATGGCGTCGAGCGGGGTCTCGCCACGGAGGAGGTCACTCAGACCCGGGCGACGGTGGGCGCTCAACCGGCGGTGCAGCACGCCGCGCCGGATGTCGGCGTCGATGAGCAGGGTGCGATGCCCGCCATCCGCGAAGGTGTGTGCCAGGTTGGCGGCGAGGAACGATTTGCCGTCACCGGCTCCGGGGCTCGTGATCGTGACGAGCAAGGGCGCCCGCCCGCCGTGCGCGTACACCAGGTTGAGGCACACGGCTCGCAAGGCCTCCACGACCTGGTTGACATCCTCGGGCACGCGGCCGCGACCGTGGCGCCCGTGCGGCAGCGTTCGCAGGTGCGGCACGGCGCCCAGGATCGTCAACCCCATCTCGCGTGAGACCTGGTCGGGGTAGCGCACTCTGGGGTCGATGCGATCGAGCAGGACCGCGCCCACAACGGCGAGCCCGAAGCTGCCGCAGAAGCCGAGCAGGATCATTCGCCCCGCCAGGTCCCGCACGGGCTGCCGCGACACCACCGCAGCGTCGAGGATGCGGACGTCGGGAATCGTGCTCGCCTCCGCCAGGCGTGCCTCTTCGTACCGCTGCTGGAGCATGGTGTAGATATTTTCGGCCATGGTCACGGAGCGTCGCAGCCGGGCCTCCTCGACGGCCCGCGCCGGAATTTGACGCAGGCTCTTCGAGTCCGCACCCAGGCGCCGACCGAGCTCCGCGTCGCGGGCCGTGAGCTGATCGAGCAGCCCGCGCGCCAGCGCGGGAATCGTCTGGCGCTCGAGCGTGGCGATCTCGCCCGTCAGGTGCTGCACGGGCGGGTACTGGTCGGAGTAACGGTACTGCAAGGCGCGAAGATTCGCCCGCTTCGAGGTCAACTCGGTAAGCGCGGCGGCGAGGTCAGGGTTCGCCTGGACGGACCCGACGACCGCAAGCTCGTCGGGGGAGATGCCGGTGGAGTCGCGGACCTGCGCCAGCAAACGCTGCAGCGCCTCGCGATCCTGCTGGATCCGCTCCCGATCGAACTGCATGTTGAAGAAGGTCCCAAACTTTGGATCCAGCTCGGCGCCCTGGGCGCCTCCGCCGGCCCCGCCCGGCGCGCCCAGCGCCACGGGAGGCGGCCGGTCGCTCGGTAGCGTGATCGTCCGCTCCCGGAATCGTTCGAGCGCCGCTTCGGCGCTCCGCAAATTCCCCTGCGCGCTCTGGAACTGCTCGGCCAGAATCTTGGTGAGCTCGCTCAGCTTCTTCCGCTTGAGGTCGGACGCCACCTGCACGTAGCGCTCGGCTACCGCGTTGACCACGGCGGTGATGCGCGGTGCATCGGGACCCCGCAACTCGAGCCGGAGGAAGTTCCCTTCCGCATCCAATTGTGCGCTCAACGAGTCGGCCAGCGAGCGCGCCGCGTCCCGCAGGGTCGACAAACCGAACCCGACGGCTCGGTCGGTCGGCAGCGTGCTCGCGGCGGGAGCCCAGGCCAACCCGAGCCGAGTCCCGATGGAGTCACCCACCGTCCCACGCTCCACGACCTGGCCCTCAACCGTGGCCAGCGTATACGTCCGACGGTCCGAGTCGACCTTGAGACGATAGGCTCCTGGCCGGTACTGTCCCGTCACCTGCAACGTCGCCACGAGTGGTTCGTCGGCCCGCGACTCGGGGCTCACGAACAACCGCTGGTCCCGGACCACTTGATCAAGCACGACGTACGACTTTAGGAGATCCACCCAGGCCTGGGGGTCGAGCAGCTGGCCCTGCCGGATGGGCCCCCGGTCCTGGCCCTGACCCCACCGCTCGCGCTCCGTTGCGTCGATCCAGATAGTTGCCTGCGCCCCATACTGGGGCCGGACGAAGCGCGCGACGCCAAAGCCCGCCGCAGTCCCGAGGATGGTGACGCCGCAGATGAGCCACTTAAAACGCAGGACCGCGCTCAACACCCGCCGCCAATCGACCCCTCCTTCCGACTCGGCACCACCCCACTCCGTGCTGAGCGATTTCGACGACGGGGGAACGATCACCGGTGGAGGCGAACTAGGTGGAAGCGGCAGGTGGCTCAAGGTCATTGAAGGCGTACCTCTCCGGGTGGCGCGCGGCGTGGCTCCGCACAGCGTCGTGTCATGCGCGCTGCATGTGGCAAGTCCGATACCCGTACGACGCCGCAGACCATCCGCGCTGATGCCGCAATTCAGTGCAATGAGGGCCCCATAGCGGATGCACCTTGGTGCGTTCGGGCGGTGCCGACGGCTGTACGCCCGGTCGGTTGTTGCTGAATTCATGGGGCAAAACCGGGTTCGCTGCGGGTTCGCGACAATGTGGCCCGAACTGTGCGTAGGAGACGGGGCGACCGTTATCGAGGACGAGGACGATGTCCATTCCGATGGCCCAGGACGGCGTCCAGCCCGGCGAGGGGCGTGAGCCTGCTGCGCTGCTGGCGATCGGGCCGGAAGCGAAGGCCCGGGTGCGCATTCTCGTGGTGGACGACGAGCACACGCTGCGCGAAAGCTGCGCCGCGGTGCTCCGGCACGAAGGGTACGACGTCACGGTGTCCAGCCGAGGCCAAGACGCGCTCGAGCTGCTCAAGCGCCGCGCCTTCGACGTCGTGCTCGTGGACCTCTACATGTCCCAGGTCGACGGGCTCGCCTTGCTGCGAGCCGCGCTCGGGACGAATCACGATACGATCGTGATCGTGATGACGGGGAATCCCAGCGTGGAGTCGAGCGTCGAGGCGTTGCGCCAGGGTGCGTTCGACTACCTCCCGAAACCGTTCTCTGCCTCACACCTGCAAGTCTTGATCGGGCGCGCAGTGCATACGCTGCTGGTCGCGCGCGAGACCCGGGAGCAGCAAGAAACGCTCGACCGGGCGCAGGTGCAGACGGACAAGCTCACTCTTCTCGGCACCGCCCCGGCGTTTCGCCGGGCGATTGAGCTTGCCCGCAAGGTCGCGCCGACCGATGCCTCGGTGTTCGTTACGGGAGAGAGCGGCAGCGGCAAGGAGATGATCGCGCAGTTCATTCATCATCACAGCCGCCGCTCGAGCCGCCCCTTCGTAGCGGTAAACTGCGCGGCGCTGCCCGAGGGCCTGCTCGAGTCCGAGATGTTCGGCCACCGCAAGGGTGCCTTCACGGGGGCAGTGCGCGACAAACCGGGGTTGCTCGAGGCCGCGCACGGCGGCACCCTGTTTCTCGACGAGCTGGTCGAAATGCCGAAATCGATCCAGGCGAAGCTCCTGCGCGTCATCCAGGACGGCGTCGTTCGGCGCGTGGGCAGCGAGACGACCGACGCCGTCGTGAACGTCCGCTTCATCGCCGCGACCAACGGTGACCCCGAAGCCGCCGTCAAATCCGGTGACATGCGCGAGGACCTGTACTATCGCCTGCGCGTGGTGCCGATCAACGTCCCGGCGCTGCGCGAGCGGCCCGAGGACATCCCGCTCCTGGCGGACTACTTCCTGTCCACTTACTGGGTGCGTCATCGCCGAAAGGGCGCACCGTTCCCCCGCTTGACCGACGCGGCGCTCCGCGCGTTGTGCGGCTACGCCTGGCGCGGGAATGTCCGTGAGCTGCAGAACGTGATCGAGCACGTCGCCGTGGTCGTGGAACCGGGCGCCGAGATCCGGCCCGAAGACTTGCATCTCACGGGAGATGCCGGGGCGGCGGACACGAGCGCGAATCCCGCGTCGTTGATCTCGACCTTGCTCGAAGAGAGCTATCACGCCGCTCGGGACCGCGTCATTGCGCAGTTCGAGCGCCAGTACCTGACCTGGCTCGTGAACCGGGCCAGTGGCAACATGTCGAAGGCCGCCCGCATCGCGGGCGTGGACCGGACCACCTTGTACCGGCTGATGGAGCGCCACGGACTGCAGCGCAGCCCGACTGCCGGCTGGGTGGTCGAGCGTGAGCCCGGGGCGGGTGGGACGGAGGAGACGCCGGTCGAGGCTCATGTGGGTGAATCGGGCGGGCAAGCCGCGTGATACGCGGAGGGGTGATGGAGATGCGGTCGAACACCGCTGAACGGCTCGACTGGCCGGTCGTGACGGCGATCCCGAGGCCCGCTCCGGAGCCGGAGCCGGCGCAGGAGCCGCAGGATCTGACCGCCTGCTTGGCCGGCCCAAACGGGCTCGACCTCGTCGTAGAGCTCGCGCACGACCTGCGCTCGCCCCTCACCTCCATTCTCTTCCTCGCGGAAGCACTGCAGCAGGGCCAAGGTGGCACGGTGACCCCGGAGCAGAGTCGCCAACTCGGCCTGATCTACAGCGCCGCGCTTTGTCTGTGCGCCACAGCGAGCGACGTGCTCGAGCTCACCCGGGGCGGCAACCGGTTGGTGGACCGCGCGCCCGGACCGTTCTCGGTGGCGGAGACGTTCGCATCGGTGCGCAGCATGATCCAGCCCATCGCCGAGGAAAAGGCCCTGGCGCTCCGCCTCGTGCATCCCGTGCCCGAGTGGCGCGTGGGACACGCCCGGGCCTTGTCGCGCGTGCTCCTCAACCTCGCCACCAATGCGGTCAAGTTCACCGACACGGGCTTCGTGGAGCTGGCAGCGCGACCGATCGACTCGCGGCGGCTGGAGTTCTCCGTTCGCGACACCGGCGTCGGGATCGACCCCCTCGTGCTGCGCGGTTCGCACCAGGCGGTGAGAGCCGCGCCGGCCGGCGGGCGCCATCAGTTTTCGAGCTCCGGCCTGGGACTCGCCATCTGTCGCAAGCTTGTGAAGGCCATGGGCGCCGAGCTCGAGGTGGAAACCCGCCCGGATTGGGGAACCCGGTTCTACTTCGAGGTCGACTGTCCGCCTGCCAGCGCGGCTCCCTGACCCAAGCTCGCCCTAAGCCGCGCCCCTGACCGCCAGGGGGCTGATCCCGGCGCGGCGACGCTCATCGCGGATCAGCGACTCCGCGAACCCTGCCGTCGCCGAGCTCAGCACCTGATAGGAGTCGTTCCCAGCGCCGACGGGAAACGATGCCTTGAGACCTCCACGCACGCCGGGATCCTGAGTGGTGCGGTTCTGGGTGGACTTGAGAAAGCGCAGGACGACGTCCACGGGTTCGAGCCACTGACGGTCGCGGGTGATCTCGTGCAGGCGCAGCCAGATATTCGCCATCTGCGCCACGCCGGCCAGCGAGTCCCAGGATGCGGCGGGCCGCCATCCGATCGCCAAGCGTCCGGGCACCCGTCCCGCCGGATCGACGGCCCGTGCCACCCGCGCGGCCGCAGAGGTCGCTCGCGCGATCAGGCCCGCATCACCCAGCACGCGACCACCCTCCAGCAGGCCGCCGATCGCGGCCGCCACGCTGTGCAACAGCGGCCGGAGCGGATCGGTAAAACAGCAGTCGGGCAACCAGCCGTCGTCGTGCTGGCGCCGCGCCACCGCCCGAAAGGCCTTCGCCGCGGCGGCAGAGAATTCGGGCGCCCGTAGACGCCGTCCCGCCTCCGCGAGGGCCCATGCTGTGCGCGCATTGCACAGTGCGGTTGGCCGGGGCGCCTCCGGCGAGACGCCCTGGCGCCACACGCCGTCCTCGCCCAGCGTGGCGAGCAGGAACCACGCGGCGCGACGCGCGGCGCCGGCGAAGATCCCCGCGCCCGTCTCCCCGAACGCCGCCAGCCACGCGAGCAGTACGCGCCCGGTGGTGAAGGTCGCGGATGCCGTGCGCTCGCCGACGACACCACGCCGCACGGCGCCCGACGGGAGCTGCAGCTCGAGCTCCCAACGTGCCGCCTGCTCGGCGCGCTCGGCGAGTTCCGGGCGGTGCAGGTGGCGGGCCGCGACATACAGCACCGGAATGATGTCTCCCGTCGCCCCGGGGTCGGCGGGCTGCCACGCGCGCGACCCGAAGAACGGATTCCAGCCGAGGCTGTACCCGCGGGCGATGCCCCCTTGGCCAGTCGCATCCTGCGCCTGCCCCAGCCAGTCGAGTGCGGCGACGAGATGTGGCCGGTGATCGGGGTCGACGGCGTGGCCCGCCCGCTCACGCCACGACTCCTCGAAGGCGGTGGGATTCAGCACCGGGTGCGCGCGCACCCGACGAAAGCCGGCTACCATGGCGCGCGCGACACCGGGCAAAGGCACCGGAGGCGGAGGCGGTGCCGGTTCGTAAGTGGTGTGCATGGTCCTTTAGTGCTGGCGACTCGCCGATAGTCGACAAGTTCTGTGCCCGGATAATGTGGAGCCCGTCGTGCTGCACCGCATGTTGCGCGCACGCTATATAGGAAGGAGCCCTGTCACTCGGAACCCCCCGACGGCACGAAGAAATCCCGAGAGCCGGAGCCCGCCCGTCGCGACCACTCCACACTCGCCGCCTCCGCGCCATAGGCACGGCTGCGAAACGTGGCGGTGCCGGCTGCGAACCGCTGCACGCCGGGGCCGGCTCGCGCTGGCGTCATCGGGCCTCGGCGCGCGCACGGACTTTGCCATGTCTGCGGGCCATGACGACGACGCTCACTCCTTCCCGACCGGCACGATCCAGCCGACCGACGCTTTCGCTGGTACACGCATCGACGCTCCGTCCCACTGATCGAGAGCGGTGGGGCCGGCGTGTCGTGAACATCGTGGTTGCGGCCACCGGAATCGTGGTCGCGTCGCCGGTGCTGCTGCTGATCGCGGCATTGATCAAGCTGACGTCCCGCGGACCGGTGCTCTACATGCAGCCCCGCGTCGGCCTCGACCGCAGGGCACTCACAGGTGTCGGCGGAAACACACGGCGCAGCATGGATTTGGGCGGCTCGCCGTTCACGATGTACAAATTCCGCACGATGCGCCCCGCCGACGAGAACGGGAAGCAAGTATGGGCACAAGCAGAGGACGAGCGCGTCACACCGATCGGCCGACTGCTGCGCACGTTCCGACTCGACGAGTTGCCCCAGCTGTTCAACGTGCTGAAGGGCGATATGAACATCGTCGGGCCGCGCCCGGAACAACCCGACATCTTCGTGTACCTGCGCGAGCAAATCGAAACGTACCCCCGGCGCCAGCGGGTGCGCCCCGGTATCACGGGCTGGGCTCAAGTCAACCAGGGGTACGACACCTCGGTGGACGACGTGCGCCGTAAAGTCGACTATGATCTCGAGTACATCCGGCGCCAATCGGCGCTCGAAGACCTGAAGATCATGCTCCGCACAATCCCGGTGATGCTGTTGCGCCGGGGCAGTCGGTAACTCCCACCCGTACGACGACGTCGTTGCTCGTGTTTAGGCGCGCGTCGCGCCCGGAGAACCGTGGCGCGCGCGCTGGTGCACCAGGCGCGAGAGCGCCGGGTAGAGATCGCCCCCCACGGCCTTGGCCACCTTCTTGAGATTCCACAGCCAGAACTGGCGCAGCCGCACCGCTACGGCGCCGGACGCGAGCGCAGCGGCGACCGCTGCCGGTGCTCCACGTCGCAGGGTGTAGCGCCCGACGACGAGGCAGCCGTCCACGACCCGGCACCGCACGGTGGGCTCGGAAGTGAACAGCGCAGTCAGCCCCGCAGCGGCACCCGCCGCCGCGACACGCCGTGAAAAAGCGCCGCCCGGCACCGAGCCAACCCGCACGGGCTCGCCCAACACTTCGGCCAGCGCCTGCGCGCTCCGGCTCCACTCTCCGATCAGGCGATCCCAGCTGCACCGCGCCATCCGCGTGGGATGCGAGCAGGAATGCGTGCCGATCACGTGGCCCCGCCCCGCGAGCTCGCGTATCTGGGCCCCCCCGACGAAGCCCGGCGTCCCGAGGTAGTCCGTAGTGATGAAGAAGTGACCGCGCCACCCCGCACCCTCAAGTAGATCGGCGACGCAGCCGTACGCGCTCGCCCCGCCGTCGTCGAAGGTCAGGAGGACAGGCGGTGGGCCCAGGAGACCTTCGACGAGATCGTACACCGTGCCGCGCCGCGCCGCGACCGCGGAGGCGGCCTCCAAGTGCCGCTCAAAGTCGTGGCGGTCAAACTTGTAGGTGGCGGACACGGGGTCGGGAAAACCGCTCGCATCCCAGTCACCCCCGTCGACCACGTCATGGTACAGCAGCGCAAGCGCTTTCACGACGGCGTCTCCACGCGCGGTATTTCCAGTGGAAATATTTGGTCAGCCACGGTTGGCCCCAGACGGCGGACGGACGGCCGGAGACGTCGAGCCGGGCGGCGCGCCCTGCTGTCACATCGATCAGCGCCTGCCGGATCGCGTCCAGGTTCTCGAGCACTACCCGTTCTTGGATCACGAACGGCGACTCCGCGACTTCGTCGTATGCGTACCGGAAGTACCCGTACACCGGTCCCGTATCGACCCCCTCGTCGATCCGAAGCAGCGTCGCCCCCACCTTGTGAAGATCGCCGCTCGCGAGCGCCCAAAAGCAACCGTGGGCATTGCGGTATTCCGGACAGACGCCGGGGTGCAGCACGAATGTGCCATGCCGAGGGAGCGCGAAGATCTCCCGTTTGAGAAGGCTCTTGCAGCGGGCGAGTGTGACATCGGGCCCACACCCCCGGATGAACTCCGCCGCCTCGCGGCTGTTCGGGCTGGAGGTCACCAGGATGGGCGTACGCGGGGGGAGCGGTGGATAGGTGGCGCGCAACCGCTCCAGCGCACCCGCCTCCCACGCTCGGTCCCCAGCGGCGAGCACCACGCGTTGGTACGCGCGGTACGCGAGCACATCCAAGAATCGCAGCGGCCCGACCCTGGTCACCTCGCGCCGGATCCGTCGCCACAGCCGCTGCCTCGGTTCGCGAACCTGCACTACGCCGACCAGCTCCGAAAACGACCCCAGCCAGCGCGCGATCCCGATGTGGTCGAGGGCCGCATCGTGATGACAGATCAGTAGCGTCTTCACGAGCCGCCCCGCCGGAGGATGACCATCGGAATCGTCCGCAAGATGACTTCCAACCTTGGCGCCGAGCACCGGGACGTAGGGGCGCGAATTCTATGCCACCCACCGTCACCAACCAGCTTCAGCCTCTGAAGAAATGCCTCGCGTCTGGCTGCACGCCCAGGTGAGTTGCATCACACCGGGTCTGGTCACGTAAAGTGATGTCAAATTGACGCTTGCGCCACTAGTCCTGCCGCTCGTATATTGGCGCCGTTGCTGGGACGCGGCATTGCGCCCGCGCCACAGGCACCAGCGCACCGAAGGCAAACACGCGCTGCTGCTGTAGTCCCCGCACAGGACATCCAGAGTAGTCGCTGCTCAGAGCAAACCCGTCTAAAGACGGCGACGCAGAGCTACGGGGCTACGGCGAGCTGATCGCCATGCCCGCCGGGCCGCCAGCGGATCGACCATCGGGTCGAAGCTGGTGGCCTTTGCGTTGTTTGGGCGAGCTGGTGACAGGAGGTTGCGAGGCTATGCCGTTCACGTTCAAGCTGGCCAAGCGTCTGGCGTTGTCGAAAGCGGTCCGTGCGACCGCGGCGCGAGCGTTGTCCGCGCTGCGGCAGGTATCGACCAATCCAGCCCTCGCTGTTCCCGCCTCCCCCGCTTCCATCATGTCGTTGCAGAGCGCACCACGAGTCTCGTGGGGCTCTTTGTCGTCTCACAGACCCGGGTGCTAAGGAGAACAGTGTCATGACATTCAAGCATAAGTTGTCGCGTCGATTGGCCTTGCTGAAGGATGCGTGGCTCGTCGTGGCTCTCGCGGCCCTCGGCTGCGAGAAACCACTCGCTGTCACCGATCCCGGTGCCACGATCCGTCTGCAGATCACTCCCAAGTCTGTTACCATGCCAACCGACGGCGCCGCCCAGCTGATGGCGGTGGCCCTTACGCCAGCCGGCGATACCGCGACAATTGATGTGAATTGGAGTGTAACAGGTGGTACCATCGCGGACACGAACACGCACGGTGGTCGGCACTACGCAGGTTACAAGGCGACCCAGAATGGTAAGTTCAAGGTCGTCGCCCACGGCCACGGGAGCTCCGGCTCTGGCTCAGATACGGCTACCATCACGGTTGTTCCAGCTGCGGTGGCCTCGATGAAGGTGATCCCGGCCGTCGTGAGCCTGCTCGTAGGCGCCTCGGTGCAGCTGACCGCTACCACCGCCGACTCCGCCGGCAATGTCCTCTCCGGCCGCTCGATCTCCTGGTCGAGCAGCAATGCGTCGGTGGCGAGTGTGAACAGCAACGGCCTGGTCGCGAGCGTGGCACCAGGCTCCGCAACCATTACGGCGACGAGCGAAGGTCAAAGCGCCGCCGTGCCCGTCACCGTGACGAACGTACCCGTGGCGTCGCTGCAAGTCTCTCCCGCCTCAGCCAACCTGCTCGTCGGTCAGGCGCTTTCTCTCACGGCGACCACCAGGGACTCGGCCGGCAACCCGCTGATCGGAAGGCCGGTCTCTTGGACGAGCAGCAATCCCAGCGTCGCGACCGTCAGCAGCAGCGGTCAGGTCACGGGCGTGACCCAAGGCTCGGCGACGATCACGGCGACGAGCGAGAGCAAGAGCAGCACCGCCGCGCTCACCGTGACGTCGGTTCCGGTGGCCGCGGTGGCGGTCGCGCCGGCGACGGCGAACCTGACGGTGGGGCAGACCGTGCAGCTCACCGCCACGCCGAAGGACTCGGCGGGCAGCGCGCTGACCGGGCGGACCGTGACGTGGGCGAGCAGCAACACGGCCGTCGCCACCGTGGGTCCGAGCGGCCTCGTCACCAGCAAGGCCGCGGGATCGGCGACGATCACCGCGACGAGTGAAGGGAAGGCCGGTAGCGCGACCGTCACCGTGGCCGTCGTCCCGGTCGCCTCGGTCGCGGTGACGCCGGCGACCGCGACCATCCCGAGTCAGGGGACCTTGCAGCTCACCGCCACGCCCAAGGACGCCAACGGCAATACGCTCACTGGACGGTCCGTGACGTGGACGTCCAGCGCCCCCACCCAAATGAGCGTGTCACCGAGCGGCCTGGTCACGGACCTGGCTGACAACGTGACGGTGAGCATCACCGCCACGGTCGAAGGCCAGAGCGGCGCCTCCGTCGTCACGGTGCAGGCCCCGGTGGCGTCGGGGTCGGTGCCCGATCCGACGCTCTTGCCGGTGGCGAGCGGGCAGGCGCCGAACCTGAGCGCCTACCTCGCGCTC
>Ga0209472_1000046_pt1 | contig 66290 bp, 60 predicted proteins | sample GraSoiAngelo_130_FD_185887 | JGI IMG/M metagenome (GOLD analysis project Ga0209472, IMG submission 185887) | Grasslands soil microbial communities from the Angelo Coastal Reserve, California, USA - 14_0929_02_20cm (SPAdes) (version 2) | ecosystem: Environmental > Terrestrial > Soil > Grasslands ... | reverse complement strand
CCGTTACTACCAGCGCCCGGACGCAAGCAGCTTCCGGTACGACCCGACCCGGAACTCGCTCGCCGGCGTGAGCGCCGATCTCTATTTCAACAAGGTGGCCGGCGCCTGGCGCTGGGGCGTCGCGGGGAGCACCAACTCGCCGGGGTTCGAAGTCAACGACCTGGGGTTCCAGAAGCGCGTGGACGAGATCTCGGCGGCGGCCACCCTGGGGCACCGCTGGACCAGGCCCGGAAAAGTCTTCCGGCAGGCCAGCGCCTACCTACAGGTGGCGCCCAGCTGGAACTACGACGGCGATGCCATCGACCGAACAGTCAAGACGTTCGGATACGTGCAGTTTCGCAACTTCTGGACCGGCGACTGGTCGCTCTCCTATAGTCCGCCAGTCGTGGACGATCGGTTGACCCGCGGCGGGCCCCTCGCGCAGACGCCGGCGACCTGGTACGCGAGCGCCGACGTGACGACGGACTCCCGCGCGGCGCTGGGCGCGTACGCGTTCGCATCGTTCCAGCACGACGCGGCGGGTGGCTGGTACCTGAATGCCATCCCACAACTGACGCTCCGCCCGAGCGCCGCCCTCTCGTTCAAGGTCACCGGCGGATACGCCGCGGGCCGCACGATGGCGCAGATCGTCACGAAGCAGGCTGACGACATGGCCACCGCGACCCTCGGCACGCGCTACGTCTTCGCCGAGCTGCTCCAGCATCAGTTCTACGTGACGCTGCGCGCGAACGCCACGTTTTCGCCGACCTTGAGCCTGCAGCTGTACGCGCAACCGTTCACGTTCTCCGGCGACTACCGGAATTTCAAGGAGCTCGAGGCCCGCAAGACCTTTGCGTTCAATCGGTACGGCCGCGACAACGGCTCGACCATTGGAGACACGCTGCTCGTCTCCGGAACGGACACCGTGCCGGGCTACGTCGTCGACCCGGACGGACCATCCGCGTCGGCCGCGAAGCGGTTCACGTTCCAGGATCCCGACTTTCGCACGCGCTCGGTCAAGGTCAACGCGGTGCTCCGCTGGGAGTATCGCCCGGGCTCCACGCTCTTCGTCGTATGGACACAGAGCCGCTCGGGCTACTGGCCGTATGATGCCTCCTTCGACCTGAGCCGGGACTTCCAGCGGGAACTGTTCCTCGACCGGCCCACCAACGTCCTGCTGGTGAAGTTCAACTACTGGATGAGTCTTTAAGGCGCTCGCCTCCCCTCGCCCCCGCCGCGTGATGGAGATCACGCGAGCTGCCGCCCCCGCGCTGCGGCGACCGGCCTACACGCCATTCAGCGTGTAACGCTGCGGGGGCGCCGCACGGCCGCGCGGAAAACCCCTACACCATCTCCACCTTGCGCCGCAGGCATTTCCGAGCCTGCGGGATCACGCGCCGTGCGGCCCGTCCCTGCCGCGCACGGCATGCGGATTGCCACGGCGCCCCGTGGTTTGCCCGCCGTCACTCGACGCACAACTGATTCGCCTGGAGGGAGGCGCGATGAGCGATCTGAAACCATCGCCTGGCGTGTTGTGGGGGCGACTCGCCTGGCACCCCGCCGTGAAGGCCTGGCTCGCGTTCGCTGAGGGCGCGGGCGAGCCGGACACGATCGAGGTGCTGCGCGACGGGAAGCAGTCCCCCGCGTATCGCCTCGTCGGTGTGGCACCGGACGGAGGGTCGGTCATCGCCTGGCAGGAGAGCGGCGAGCGCGTGTGGCACTTCCGTCGTGACTCGGGGACTCGGGCGGGCGGCGGACCATGAGCGTCGCGCCGTCGACACCCGCCGTCGCGAACAGGAAGCGACGGCGCGCAGTCGAGCCGCGACCGGTCGACGAGCGGCTCACGCCCGCGATGCGCCAGACCCTCGAGGCCGGGCTGACGCGGCTTCGGGGCAGGCCCATCCGGATTCAGGATCTCCGTCGCCAGTTCTCTACGGGGAGCTCCAGTTTCCCCACCGAGCGCCTCCGCGTCTCGCTCAAGGGCGAGAGGCGACCGTTGCTCGTATTCTTCAAGGATCTCAACCCGAACCATCAGATGGAGAAGGCGCAGGCCGTGCGTGCCTTCGACCTCGAGCCGGGTCGGCGGGAGTTGCAGATGTACGAAACGATCCTCTCCCCCGAGCGGTTCGGGACGCTGCACCTGTACGCCTACCGCTGGGAGCCCGAGCGCGGCCGGTTCTGGGCCTTCTTCGAGGACGGCGGGCGGACGGTGTTGCACAACTACCTCGACATGCCCCGCTGGACGGCGGCCGCCCGTTGGGCCGCGCGCTTCCATGCGGCGACGCGCGGCCTGCCCGACACGCAGACGCGATTTCTGCCCCGTTACGATGCGGCGCACTACCGCCAGTGCGCCGAGCGCGTCGAGCAGCTCCTGTCCCACCTCGAGGGGGCGGAGCACGACCTCGTGGCGCGAGGCCTCGAGTGCTTCGTGGAGCGCATCGAGTGGCTCAGCGCGTTGCCGCAGTGCGTGCTCCACGGACAGTACTTCGGCAAGAACATCCTGCTGCGCCGCAGCAAGCGTGGCCCCAAGGTCGTCGTCATCGATTGGGAAACGGCGGCCCTCGGCCCCGGCACGTTCGACGTCGCGAGCCTCACCGCGGGCAAGTGGACCAGAGACGAGCGCGACGCCATGCGGCGCGCGTACTGCGCGCAGCATGAGGCAGAGACCGGCCGGCGCATCGAGCAAGAGGCGTTTCGGGAAGAGCTCGCATGCGTGGCCCTGTATCAGGCGCTCGAGTGGCTCGCCTGGTGGGGGCCGCACCGCGCGCTGTCGCGACACTTCGGCAACTTCCTGCGCGAGCTCGCGACGCTGCTCGAGGACGACTTCGCGGCGGGCGTGAGCCGGACGGTGGAGGTCGCATGACGCTCGGCGCCGCTGGGGACGCTCAGACCGCGCCGTCCCGTTTCGTCGCCGTGTTCGAGCACCCGGAGGTCCGCGGCGAGGTCGAGCGCCTCGCCTGCGCGGAGTGGGGGTGGGGCACGCCGCGCGCAATGCGTCTGCAGGCCCTGAAGTGGCATCGCGAGCGCTGTACGTTCGAGCTGGCCATCGAGACGACCAACGGACGGTACGGCGCCATCGCGAAGGTATTCGACGACGACCGCTCGCACGTTCTGCCGGCCATGCAGGCCATTCGCAGTGCGGGTTTCGGTGCGGAGGCCGAGTTCGCGATTCCGCGGCCCCTCGCGTACTTCCCGAAGTGGCGCGTGCTCCTGGAAGAAACCGTGCCGGGGCCGTCGGCCAAGGAGAAGATCGTGCACGGTCGTGCGTCCGAGCGCCGGATGGCGGCCGAGCGCTGCGGGCAGTGGCTCGCGCGCTTCCATGCCGCCGCTCCGCGGCTCGGCAAGCCGGCGGCCATGGAACGCGAATTCACGCGGTTTGCAACGTGGCGCAACCAGATTGCCACCTTCGGAGAGCCGTTCGCCGGCAAGTGTGAGCAGCTGTTCCGGAGCCTGCAAGCCGCGACGCCGCACGGCAGCGTGGACACGCGCGCGGGACATGGCAGCTACATCCCCGAGCACGTCATCCTGAGCGAGAGCCGCACCGTAACCATCGATTTGGACGAGTGCGACGTGGCCGACCCGAGCCGGGATGTCGCCTGGTTCGTCGTGTCCGTCCAACGGCTGGCCCTCACTCAACTGGGCTCGCTCGACGCCCTGGACGACGTCGTAAACGCGTTCCTCCGCGCCTACCACGACTCGAGTGAGCCCGGCGCCGCCCGGCACCTGCCTTTTTACCGGATGCTGGAGTGTCTGCACCGCGCGCGGCGCGACCTGGTAAAGCGGGTGCCGCCCGTGGCGGCGTGGGCTGAGATCATGTTGGACGAAGGGCTGCGTCTCGCGCCACGTCCTCAGGTCGAGCCAGATGCACGTGCGCCACGCGCCGCCCCCGAGCCAGCAGCGCCCGAATGTCGCCCCGCGCCTGGGCCCGCTTCAACCGGCCGAACGTGATGCCCATGTCCGGAATCTCGGCATCCTCCGCGTCGTCCGCGGTCACGACCAGGAACAAGCCCGTGTTCGGCCCGCCCTTGTGCAGCTGGCCCGTGGAGTGGAGGTAGCGCGGGCCGAAGCCGAGCGTGGTCGCGCAGCCCCCCCCCACGGCGCGGCCCCAGGCCGCGCGCACGGCTTGCAGCCGGGCCGCGATATCGGGGGTGGGCGGGAGGTAGGCGAGGATGGCAAGATAGTCCCCGGGCCGCGCGGCCTGGCGCAGGGCTTCAGGGGTGAGCGTGGGTAGGGGCGCAGCATGCTGTGCCCCGACGGACCCCCCGCTGCCACCCGCCAGCTCGGCGCGCGCCAGAGCCTTCGCCTCCTCGACGTCGGGTTGGTCGAATGCGTTCACCCCCAGACGGCTGCACAGCTCTTCGGTGGTGTACGCCCACCCCAGGAACTCCGCGCCCAGCGCGAGCGGATCCGCGGCGAAGGCGCTCACGATCTGGCTGTCGGGACGCGGAGCCGGGATCGGGTCGTCGACCACGGGCACGACGCCGCGCCCGCCTTTCCCGGTGCTCTCCGCCACGAGCTGCTCGATCCAATCGGCGAGTCGCGCCACGGGCGCGGGCGGCCGGAGCACGAGCTTGTCCCGCCCCGCGAGCGCCCCCGCGGCGAGCTGTGCGCCCCGCGCCCGCGCGGCGTCCGGATCGACGGCGAGCGCTCGCTCGAGGAGCTCGCGGCCGTTCACGCCGAGCAGCGCGGCGGGCAGCATCCCGACAACGGTGAGCGCGGCGTACCGACCGCCCACGTCGGGCGGATGGGGGAACACCGCCCGGAATCCGCGGTCGCGCGCGAGGGCCTCGAGCGGGCTCCCCGGATCGGTGATCGCCACGAAGCGCGCCGCTTCGGCGCGCGCGGCGAAGTAGTGATAGAACCCGAGGGTTTCGACGGTGCTGCCGGACTTGCTACAGACGACGAACAGCGTGCGGTCGAAATCGCGCGCCCGCGCAACGGCGAGCACGGCGCTCGGGTCGGTGCTGTCGAGCACGGACAAGGACGGATTCGCGAAGCTCGACGCGAGCACCTCCGGCGCGAGGCTCGACCCGCCCATCCCGCACACGACGGTGCGGTTGAGGCCGTCACGCCGCGCCGCGTCGGCGAAACGCACCAGATCATCCCATTGTGCGAGGGAGGCGCGTGGCGCGGTCCTCCATGCCAGACGGTCCATACGGCCGCGAAACTTAACGCCCTCGCGGCCCCTGGCGCGCACAATTAGGTTAGCCCAAGGTCGCTTGTGGCTTCCCTCCCCCGGCAGACTCGCGCGCTGGTGGCGATCGCCGCCGGATCCTTCCTCGCGATCGTCCTGGCCTATCTGGTTGCGCCCGCGCACCGCCGGGCGCTCGTGGCCGGTGCGTCCGGGACGTGGGCGACGGTGTACGCCATCGCGTGTTGCGCCGTCGCCGCGCGCCAGCACCCGTCTCGCGATCAGCGGCGCGCCTGGCTGTGGATCGGCGCGGGCTGCGTCCTGTTTCTCGCGGGGCAGCTGGTCTGGAGCTATTACGACCTGATCCGCCTGGTCCCGCTGCCGTACCCCTCGCTCGCGGACGCGGGCTACCTGGGCGTCTATGTCTGCTTCCTCGTCGCCGTGACGAAGCTGGTCGGGGCCGCGCCGCGCCGCCGTTTCGACCCCGAGCTGTTGATCGACACGGTGCTCGTCACGCTGACGGCGGGCGCCCTCGCGTACGAGTTCCTTCTGAAACCGCTGTTCGACGCCGGAGGCAGCGTGCCGTCGCTGCTCACGAGCATCGCCTGGTCGATCGGCGGGATCGGCGTGCTGTGGCTGATCCTGGTGGAGCTGCTGCGCCTCACGCGCGTTCCCTTGGCTGCGGCGGGCGTCGTCATCGCCCTGGGGGTCCTGTGCTTCGCGAACGTCGTGTACGCCACGGCCGCGCTGCGGGGGACCTTCCACGCGGGAGGCGTGCTGGATCTCGGGTGGGACGCGGGCTTGCTGCTGCTCGCCGCCGCCGCGGCGGTGGCGCCGGCCGCCCCGCAGACCCTGGAGGCGGGGGCGCGCGGCATTTCGGGCAACGCCGCGCGCATCGCGGCCCTCGTGATCGGGCTGGGTGGCATCGGAGCGGTTGCGATCAGGAGCGCGTTGTCCACCGAGCCCGACACGGGCAGTGCCGTGCTCATCGCCCTGGCCGTCGTGATCATCGGCGTGCGGTTGCTCCATTCCACCCGCGCCGACCGGCGCTACGCGGCGCTGCTCGAGAACGAAGTCGCGAGCCAGACCCGGTCGCTGATGGACTCGCTCTCCGCTACCGGCGCCGCGGAGCGCAATCTGCGGCTGCTTATGGAGGCCGTCCCCGATGCGATCGTGGTCGTCGATCGTGAGGGGCGTATCCTCGAATCCAACGGGCCCACCCACGTCATGGGCGCGCTGGTCACGCCCGCGGTAAACCGCAGCATCTTCGAGTTCCTGGCCGCCGACGCGGCGGCGGTCGTCCGGGACAAGTTGGCGGCGGCGTTCCACGGGGAGATCCAACGGTTCGAAACGCCGTTCTCGCGCGACGACGGAACCCACGGGGTCGCGACCCTGCTGTACGCCCCGATCCGCGAAGGCAGCAGGATCACGAGAGTCCTGATCCTCGCGCGCGACGTCACCGAGCAGAAGCGCAACGAGTCCCAGTTCCAGCAAGCGGAGAAGCTCGCGGCCATGGGCCAGCTCGTGAGCGGTGTGGCCCACGAGATCAACAACCCGGCGGCGATCATCTCCGGGTTCGCGCAGACGCTGCTGTTGGACGAACTGAAGCCGGAGCACCGCGAGGTGTTGCAGATGATGTACGACGAAGCAACCCGCATCGGACGCATCACTTCCAATCTGCTGGCGTTCGCCCGGGCCGGCAGCAGTCAGCGCGCGCTCGTGGATATGAACGATATGGCGCGGCGCACGTTTGCCCTGCGCTCCTACCACCTCTCGACGCTGAACATTACGGTCTCGCTCGACCTCGACCCGGGCGAGCCGAAGATCTGGGCCGACGCCTCCGAGCTCCAGCAGCTGATCCTCAACCTGCTGATCAACGCGGAGCAGGCATTGGTGACGATCCATGGACCGCGGACGATCGTCGTTCGCACCCGCGCCGACGAGGGCGAAGCCCGACTCGAGATCGCCGACTCGGGTCCCGGTATTTCACCGGAGATCCGGAGCAAGATCTTCGATCCCTTCTTCACCACCAAACCCGAGGGTGTCGGCACGGGCCTCGGGCTCTCCATCTGCTACGGAATCGTCCGCGAGCACGGCGGCCGGATCTGGGTGGAGTCAGAGCCCGGGCACGGGGCGCGCTTCGGGGTCACGCTGCCCCGCGACGCCCGGGAGCCATCCCCGCCTCAGTCACAGGCGCCGCCGCCCGGCGCGTCGGCCGTCGGCGAGCTCACCGTGCTTGTCGTGGACGACGAGACCGCGCTCCGCAACGCCCTGCTGCGCTTCCTCGGCCGCCGCGGGATCCACGGCGAGGGCGTCGCGGACGGTGCCGAAGCGCTGCGCCTCCTGCAGCGGCGCGCCTTCGACGTGATCATCTCCGACGTGCGCATGCCCGGGATGAGCGGGCGCGAGTTCCTCGAGCGGCTGCGGCGGGATCGGCCGGAGCTCGTCCCGCGCGTCGTGTTCAGCACGGGCGACCCGTTCGCCCCGGACACCGCGGCATTCCTGAAGGATTCGGGGGTGCCGACCGTGACCAAACCGTTCGATTTCGCGATGCTCGAGCGGGTGATCCGAGACGTCGTCACCCGGGCCGCGGCGGGGCACCCTAGGGCTTCGGGGTGAGCCGGAGCTCGAGCCCCGACGCCCCCATCCCGGCCGGCGACGGCGAGAGGGTGAACCGCAGCGGCACCGCCGTCGCGAGCAGCGCGGCGAGCGTGCGGGGATCGATCGCCAGCTGGTAGTCGCCCGGCTTGATGCCCATGGCGTAGAAGCCGCCGTCGGTGAACGAGGTGAACCGCTGCACTGCCCCGGTTCGGGCGCTGGTCAGCACGAGCACGACGCCGCCCACGCCCTCGGGCCGTGCGGCTCCCGCGGCTGCCCGCACCACGCGTCCTTCGATCACGCCGGCCTGGACGATCGGGATGTTGATCCCCCGGAACCGGTTCGGCCCGGGCTCGACCAGTGCACTCCCGAACGCCGGCACGAGCAGCGGCGACGGCAGGGACAGGGAATCCACCGCCACGACCACCGGCTCGAACGGCACGACGTCCCAGACACGGAAGGTGCCGTCGGAGTCCGAGATCGCGGACGCTGTGCCCACACGGACCCGAACGCCGGGAACGCCCGCCTCGCCCGGGTCCGGGAGATCGTTGCCGTTGTCATCGCGGAAGATCCGTCCGGAGATGCCCGAGCGCTCGAGCGACGGCCCCGGGGCCGCGGCGAGCCGGCCGGTCGCGCGGTCCCACAGCAGCGAGCCCTGCACGAATTGTGAGCCCGTCACCGTTCCTCCCGCCGGCGCCGTCACGGTGGTGTACGAGCGGAGGGCCGACAAGTACGACGTGAGCGAGAGCGTGAGGACGACCCCCGGGGCGCCGCGGAGCCAGGTCACGCCCGCTTCCATCCGGAACCCCGAGCCGATGGGACGCGCGGCGAACACCGAGTAGCTCGAGAGCCGCGGCACACCGTCCAGGGCTATCTCGGTCCCGCCGCGCAGCCAGAGGGGGCCGAGGACCGGGCCGAGCGTCGGCTGCGGCAGCACAAACGCGTTCACGCCGACGAATGATTGCGTCACCGCGGATGCCGCGGTGGACGCCTGCCGCTCGAAGCGCACGAACGGGAGCAGGCGCACCGCTCGACCTTGGGTCGAAGCTTCCAGGCGGAGGAACGTAGCGGTGCCGGTGGTGCTCGTGATCCGGTCGAACGCGCCGTCGAAGAAGAAGAACCCGGCGCGCCGTACGGGACGCAAGAAACCGGTCAGGCTGAACCGCGAGCGCTGGCCGGCGACGGTGACGAGCGGCGCCACGGTGCCGTCGTCGAATCGCGTGTAGTCGGCGGTAAACTGCAGGTCGATCGAGGGCTCGTACCGCACGCCGCCGTGCACGAGCGCGGCCATCACGCCGTCGAGCGTGACGGCCCAGGCGTTGCGCGGGCTGGCGGCGAGCGACAAGTAGGCGTGCGACAGATCGGGGAGCGTGTCGCGCCAGAACTGGTCGAGCCCCGCCTGCACCGTCCAGCGAGCGGTCGCCCCGTAGCGGACGTCGGCATTGCCCGTCGCCTCGCACAGTCCGGACCGGCACGAGCCCAGGGACACGCCGTACTCGAAGCGCCCCGCGGGAAGCAGCTCGCTCACCACGCGATAGGTCTGGTTGAACTCCCGAATCTCTCCCAACGGGCCGTACGCGACGAAGTCGACGGGGTTCTCGCCGTACCGCACCGGCAGCGGCATCGTGAAACGCCCCGACGTCTCGACCGAGTCGAAGCCCAGGAGGTCGGTTCCCCGATACGCTTCGACCGACCAGCCGCCTCCCGGCTCGAGCTGGCTGGTGAAGGGCACCACGCCGATGACCGACGGCCGCACGTAGGGGGCGTTGGAAATCGAGACGCCGCGGAGCGACCGAATACGCGGCCCGGTGGACGTCCCGTCGCCCAGCCGGACCTGCTGCAACCAGCGACCGGCCGGCCAGACCCCCGTCCAGGAGCCGTCAACCCGCACGACGCCGTCGGCCGCCCTCCCCACGCTCGAGCCCGCCAGCTCCAGAGAGCCTCCGAAGACGTCCGCGCCGATCGCACCGGTGTAGCCACTCCCCGCCACCGGATCACTGCTCGGCGACAGCACGCTGTAGTCGAGCACCAGGCCGTCCCAGCCCGGCCGCTCGAACCCGAGGATCCGATCGGGGCGGATCGGCGCCTCACGGGCCCGGAGCAATGCGGCGCGTGCCGCGTCCCGGCGCAGGCGGCGAGCGAGCGGCAGGTCGCTCGGGTCGGCCATGATTACCGTGAGCTCGGTGAAATCCGTGGCGAGGGGCGATCCCAGCAGATCGCCGAGCCGCTCCGCGCCGACGTACAGCTCGCCGTCGCGGAACAGCTTGAACTCGGGCTCGATCCGCACCCGCAGGTCCCCGTAGCGCATCGTGTCGGCGCGCACGTCGACCACCAACCGACGTCCACCGGGATCGACCGTGGCGTCGAGTCGCCCGTCCAGGCTCAGGCGGTAGCGAATCTCGGCCAGTTCCAGGAACTGGGTGAGCGGCACGAGCACTTCGGTGCGCACCCGGTACGCCTGGACGGTGCGGCTCGCGATGTGGTCGAGGCGCAGCTCGACGAGCTCGGGCTCGGGCCCTTGCGCGGCAACGCTCGGTGACGCGCCGACCGCCAGCCCGAGCCACAGCGCCGCGAGCGTCGTGCCGCGAACCGGTCCCATGACGTTACAGGTAAGCGATCGAGACGATGATCGTGCCCGTGTAAATCCCGGGCTTGGCGGTGGCGGCCGGCGTCACCGTGCCGCCGATCCACAGGTAGATGTAGGGGTTGGCCGGCGGCCCGAACTTGCCGGTCGTGCCTGCGGTCGGGTCGAAGGGCGTCGCCCCGGCCACGGTGTTGGTCCCGCGGTTCCAGAGCGCCGCGGTCGGGCCGAACGCGATGGGCATGGTACTGCCCGGCAACGCCTGGACGTTCGTCAGCCGGGTGGGCAGCGTGAACACGATGCTGACGGTGGCGTTCTTGTTGCCCTGCACCTGCCACTCGCCGGCGGCCGCATCGGTCGGTAGCACGGCGCTCGGGACACCCTTGATCACCGTGCCGAAATTCAGGTTGCGCAGCGAGGTGATCGCCATTCCCTGGCCGATCACCTCGGCGTCGATCCCCACTTGCCCCGAGACGCCTTGGGCACGCCCGGCGCGGGCCACCAGGACCAGGGCGACGAGCGCTCCCACCCGGACGACTGCCCGACTCACGGGATCCCCACCTCGACCGAGTCACGCGCCACTGCGCTCGGGAGAAGCACTTCCGGTCCGAGATCTTCCCGTTCCGTGGTGAGCTTGACCTTCAGCCAGTACCGACCCGGCGTCAGCGCCCCGATGCGCATGGCGTAGCGGGGCTCCATCGTGTAGTAGACGCCGATCGGGGCCTTGAACTCGCCGCGCGTCGCGCCGGTCGGGTCGGTGAGCACTCCTTGCACCGTGCCGATGTACGCCGCGTTGCCTTGCTGGACGAGGCGGCTCCGCACCACGAGCGAATCACCCGCCAGCGCCGTCCGGAGGTTCGACATCGCGACTCCCGTGCGGACGGCGCCCTGGCGGTAGTACACGCCGATGATGGTGCGCACCTCGAGCGTCAATCCCACCTTGACCGCGGCGGTGTCCGTCACGCCAGTCACGGGCGCCTGCCCGCCCCTGGCCGCGATCACGAGCCGCGCCCAGTACTCCCCCGCGGGAAGTCCCGGCGGGGGCGAGGCGAGCAGGCGAATGGTTTGGCGCTCGAGCGGCGGCACCGTGAGGCGCCGCGGGAAGGCCTGAATCCACCCCGCCGCGGAACGCATCGTCGAGTCCGGATGGTCGATGGTCCGCAACACGATCCGCCCGAGGGAATCCGTCACCGGATAGCCGAACAGCAGCGAGATCGAGACCTCCACCGGCTCGGTGTTGGGATTGTACAGGAGGACCGAACCGCTCCGGGCGCGTCCGTCGATGAACAGGGCATGAGGCGCGATGACCACCCCTTGCGCGCCGAGTCGCGTGGCGCACAGGAGGATCGGGATGAAGCGCAGGGCACGCCTCATGGCAGGGAGACCACGGTAAGAGTGATGGTCGCCGTGTAACTACCGGCGCGCTGTGTCGGGACGGGCTGCGCCGTGCCGCCGAGAAACACGGAGCCACGCCCGTTTTGGCTGAACGTGATCACAAACGGCTGCTTCGGGTCAAACCCGATCTGGCTCCCGATGCTCTGGGATTGGGAATAGCCGGCATCGCTGCCACCGAACAGCAGCGGCAGCGTCGCCCCCGCGGGCCCGGTCATCACCACCGGCAGAGTGAACGTGAGCGCCGCCTGGCTGTCGTGCGGCCCGGTCACGTCGAACTGGCCCGCATTCGCCGCGCTCGTCCGGGGCACGACCGTCGGCACGCCGGGAAGCACCGCCCCGAAGCTGAGCGACCGCACGCCCGCCACCGTGATAGGGCGCTGCGCGCTGAGCGGAGGGACCGTGAGCGCAGTAAGCGCAAGCGCGTAGCTGAGCAGCCTCATGACTCGAGTCCTCGTCTGTGACAGCGCCGGCAGAGGGATCTGGGAGCCCCCTGCCGGCGCACCGCCAGCAGACGCGCGGACGAGCTCCCGCTTAGTACGACACCGTCAGCGTCACCGTGCCGGTGTAGCTCCCGGCCGCCTGATTCGCCGGGGGCGTGACCGTGGCACCCACGAAGAAGAATAGCGCGCCACTGCCGCTCAAGGTCGACGAGGTCGGAGCGGCCGAAGGCGTGATTCCCGACCCGCCCGACGTGGAGTTGCTGGTGTTCTCATAACCCAGCCAGCTGCCGATCGGGAGGTTATTGCCCCCGCTCGTGAGGTTGGTGGGCAACGTGAAGGAATAGGTAACGGGCGTGCTGGCCTGGCCCGCGACGCTGAACTTGCCGGCATTGGCCGCGTCCGTGTAGGCAACCGCCTTGGCAACACCTGGGAACACGTTGCCGAACGACAAGTTTTGCGTCCCGCTGACTGTGATCGGCGTCTGAACCTGCGCCGTGGCCAAAATGCTCCCATTGACCTGGCCCTGGGCCGAGATGACGCCGGTGAGCACGAGCGCGAGCGCAGCAAACGCGAGCTTGGAAGCGTTGTACATGTCCTCTCCCCTATCTGTCGTGTGGCACCGCACTTAGAGCACCACGGAGTAGTCGTCACACCTGTTGCTGACACGCAACAGTGGCAAGCAGCGTGCCAGGTGTATTGGTTTTGGTCAGGCGTACAGTTAGTAGACAGTCGGGATGTTTGCGTGGGGACGCCGAGAGGTGCTGGGGGCTCGCTGGTCACCCCCAATCAACTGTATGATTGCTAGACGAAAAGTCGCTCGGCATGCGCCCAGTCTCTGCGCCGTAACACAATACGATAGTGCGACTTAGTGAGTCGGTCGGCGTCGGCATGGTGCGTGCCTTATGGTGCGTCGAAGGTCACGCCAACCCGAGCTTCGGAGCAGAACATGGGCAGTCGCAATCGGTCCTTAGGGTCGCGCATTTCGTCGGTAGGTGCTCTACTGGTTGGCGCGTTCATCCTCCTCCCGGTTGCCGCACAAGCCCAGGCTCGTGGCACGCTGCAAGTCTTCGCGCAAGTCGTTGACACGAAAGTGAGTTCCGATGGGTTGCTGGCGGGCAAGGCCGCGCTGAAGCGCGGCCTGTCCTCCTCTGCCTCGGCTCAGCAAGGTGGTGTCCCGACACTGGCGCGGGTGAGCGTCGTCTTCGCTCCCGAGCAGCGTCCCATGGTCGTGCTCACCATCGACTACTCCAGCAACTAACCGCAGCCGCTAGCTCGCTCGATCCCAGCTTCAGGTAACGCGCGGCGCGACTCCCTTTGCGCGTCGGTCGGGGACGAGGCGGCGCGGGGCGAGAGAACGCCGTAGCGCCACGCGGCGCTCGCCGCCGCCCCGACGCTCCCGGCCGCCCCGGCGCTCCGTCGGCACCGGCGTGTCCGCCGTCCGCCGGTCGGTCGGCGCTCGCCGGTCCACGCCCGAGCGACGGTCGTCGAGCTGGCGCCGGTCACCTTGGGTACGACGGTCGGGGAGCGGTTCGTATGTCATGGCGCCCTCTCGCTGGCGGCGGGTGGGCGCCAAAGTTATCGGCCGGCGAGAGAGGCGGCTAGGGTGATGCTAGCTTTGAGCACGACATGGACAACCTGGCTCACACCCTCATTGGCGCCGCACTCGGTCGCGCCGTCGCCGGTCGCGAATGTCCCGGACTGGGCCGAGCTGCTGCTGAAGCCGGGCTCCTGGGCACCCCGTGCCGGGGGCGAGTACCTGGTCTATCATCGCGGCATCACGCATTCGTTCGTGGGGGGAGCGGTCGAGATCGCCACCCTGACCGGTCTGGTTGGCCTGGTCCTGCGCCTCTGGGCCGGCCGTCGGGGGGTGAGCCCACCACCGTGGCGCTGGGTTGCCGCGTGCGTCACCGCGACCGTCGTCAGCCACCTCTACCTCGACTGGCAAGGCTCCTACGGCTTGCGACCGTTCCTGCCATGGAGCGCGCAGTGGTACTACGGCGATTGGGTTGCGATCGTGGATCCGTTCTTCTGGGTAGTGCCGCTCGTGGCGCTCGCGTGGGGTGCGCGGCGGCACTGGGGGCCGGCGCTCGTGTACCTCATCGCGCTCGTCGGGGTCACCACGCTCGTGCTGTGGCGGGGTCACGATCTCGTCGTGTGGTGGGTGCGGCTGGGGATGCTCGGCTGCGCGGCAGCGGGGGTGGTGGGTTGGACGCGCCACTGGTTCGGCGTAGCAGGCCGGCGCCGCGCCGCGGCGTACGGGCTCCTCGTGCTGGGTGTCTACGTCGCCGCGAGCGCCGGGACGAGCGTCGCGGCCAAGGCGCAGGCGCGGACCAGCGCGACACGACGGTTCGGACCCGACGCCCGCTGGGCGGCGCTCACGATGGTCGGGCGTCCGTTCCGCTGGGAGGCACTCTCCGCTTCGACCGACAGCGTCGCGGGCGACACGTGGGCTATCGCCCGCCACCTCGATCATCCCGCGGTGCGCGCGGCGCTGACGACGCCCCAGGGCCACGCGATCGCGCAATTCGCGCGGTTTCTCGCGGCGGCGGTCGATTCCAGCAACGGCGGCGTGCAGGTGTCGCTGTGGGATGTGCGTTACCACGCGCCCGAGTCGGGCGCCAGCGGCTGGGCCGCGGTGCAGGTCCGGCTGCGCTGACACGGTTAGATTGGGCGGCGCGATGACCCACCCAGTCCCCCCTGCCGAGCTGCTGGACGACGTCGTCCGAGCGCTCACGCCGGCGTTCCGCCTGGACCAGCGCGTGGCCGCGACGGCCGAGCGCACCGTGTATCATGCGTGGGACCGGGTGCTCAAGCGCTCCGTTGCTTTGCACGTGCATCTGCTGGCCGACTCCCCGGGGCGCGCCTGGTTTCTACGCGAAACCGAGACCCTCGCGGCGCTCGATCATCCCGCGATTCGCCATGTGTACGCCGCCGGCCTGGTGGGCAGCTTCGCATACCGCACGGCCAACTGGGTCGAGGGCGAGAGCCTCGCGGTGTCACTGCGCCGCGGGCCGCGCGCGATCCCCACGGCCCACGCGCTGGTGCGCGACCTGCTCGGCGCCGCCGAGCACGCCCACGCCCGCGGCGTCATCCTCCGCCGCATCGTCCCGCCCACCCTGATGCTCGACCTCACGGGGCGCGCGGTGATCACGGACCTCCGCTACTCCAACTGGTGTCTCCCCAACGTGCCGCCGGAGGAGCACGGCGCGGGTGGCGCCTTCGTCGCACCGGAAGTGCGCGCCGGAAGCCCCGGCGAGCCCGCGAGCGATGTGTACGGCGTGGCCGCCCTCGTGTACTACGTGCTGACGGGTCACGAGCCGGATCCGGATCCCGCGCGCATCACGCCCCCGCGACAGCTACGCCCCGCGGTACCGGCCGCGCTCGAGCGGGTCCTGCTGCGCGCGCTGCAGGGCGCGCCCAGCGCCCGCTACTACACCGCGACGGAGATGCTGGAGGACTTTGTGAGCGACGCCGGCGTATTTCAGGAGCCGGCGGCGACGCCTCAGGTGGCGGAGGCGGGGTTCGAACGCCGTCTGCGGCGCGCCCTCGGCGACGACTACGAGCTGCTCGAAGAGATCGGGACGGGCGGGTTCGGCCGTGTGTATCGCGCGCGCGACCTGGGACTCGAGCGCGACGTGGCGATGAAGGTCCTCCACCCGTCGCTGACGGCGGATCCGTCGGTGATGGAGCGGTTTCGGCGTGAGGCACAGCTCGCCGCCCGGCTCCGCCATCCGAGCATCGTCAACATCTACGACATCCGGAGCCGGGCGGGGCTGCAGTGGTACACGATGGAGCTCGTGCCGGGGACGAACCTGGCGCAGCTCGTCCACAGACAGGGACCGCTCTCCCTCGATCAGACCGTCCGGGTGGTCGACCAGGGCTTGTCGGCGCTCGAGCACGCGCACCCACTTGGCCTGGTGCACCGGGACCTGAAGCCCGAAAACATGCTGATCGAGCCGGATGGCCGGCTGCGCATCACCGACTTCGGGCTGGCGCTCGCACTGCGCGGCGATGCCCGGTGGGGAGGCGCCACCTCGCGGAGCGGCACGCCGCAGTTCGCCGCACCGGAGCAGCTGCTGGGCGAGCGGGTGGACCAGCGCGCCGACCTCTATTCGCTCGCGGCCACGGCGTACTTCGCGCTGCTGGGCCGCCCGCCGTTCGAGGGACCCACGCCCGAAGCAATTCTGGCGCGCCAGACCACGGAGGACCCGCCGTCGCTGCACGAGTCTCGCAAAGACGTACCGCGGGAGCTGGAGGACGTGCTCCGGAAGGCGCTGGCAAGCGAGCCGGCCGCTCGCTATCCCACCGCCACGGCCTTCCGCGACGCGCTGCGCCGGTCGCGGGGCCTCTTGTTCCGGCTGCGGGCGCTGCTCTGGGGAAAGTGACGCCGGGCCCGCGGCGCTAGCGCCAGCGGAAGATCTGCAGCGCCACGACGAAGCTCACCAGCCCCCACGCCGTCACGATGCCGAGCGGAGCCCCGAGCTCGCCCAGCCGGCTGCCGTCGATCATCACGGCGCGGAGGGCGTCGTTCAACGCCGTGAGCGGGAGGGCCTTCACCAGGGGTTGCATCGCGTCGGGGAACCGGGCGTACGAGAAGAACGTGCCCGACAGGATCCACATCGGGAGCATCACGAGGTTCATGAGTCCGGAGACCGCCTCGACGGTGCGGGCGCGGCTCGCCACCAGCATGCCGAGCCCGGCGAACGAGAGGGCGCCGAGCACCGTGATGGCCGCGACCGCGGCGAACGAACCCCGCACCCCCACGTGGAACATCCACCAGCCGAAGCCGACGAGCGCCGCGACCTCGAGAAACAGGAACACGAGCCGGGACAGGATGAACGAAAGGAGGTAGTGACTGCGGCGCATCGGCGTCGCCATGAAGCGCTTGAGCAGCTTCTTGGTGCGAGCCTGCACGACCGAGAACCCGACGCCCCACAGCCCGCTCCCCATGAGATTCATGCCGAGCAGGCCGGGGATGAGGAAGTCGATGTAGCGCGAGCCCGGCTCGGTAACCCGCTGGTCCGTCACGCGCGCCGGATCGGACCGGCCGCGGGCCCGCTGCACGACGGCGTCCGCTTCGAGGCGCGCCAGCCGGCTCTCGGTACGGGTCGAGTCGTAGCGATACACCACCGGATCGCCCGGAACGACCAGCAGCGCAACGCGGCCGGTGCGGAGCTGCAGCCGCGCCTCACTCGAGTCGAGCAGGGCCGCCGTCAGACCGGGTGCGCGGGCCAGTGCGGCCGCCAACACGCTGTCCCCGGCTCCGCGGAGCACCGCCACCCGCAGCTCGCCCGGCCCCCGGTTCCGAAACGCGATGCCGAGCGCGAACGCCAGGACGATCGGAAAGCCGAACACCCAGAAGATCGCTTCGGGCTCCCGATAGAACTCCCGCATGCGCGCGAGCGTCAGCTGCACGAGCGGATGGTCACGCATCGCGCAACTGCCGGCCGGTGAGCGACACGAAGACGTCCTCCAGCGTGGCGTGGTGGGTGGCGAGGAGCGAGAGCTCGGCGCCGCGTCGCTCGAGGAGTCCGAGCAGCGCGGGCACGGCGCGATGCACTTCCGCGACCGTGAGCGCGGTGCGGTCGACCCCGGGCCGCACCGCGCGCACGCCCGGCAGGCCGGCCAGCTCCGCGGGGCTCGGCGCCCGTGCCGCGCCGTCCGCCAGCGCGAACTCCACCACGTGCTCGGCACCGAGCGACGCGATCAGGGAGCGCGGCGTCCCGAGCGCTATGACCTTGCCGTGGTCCATGATCGCCACCCGGTCGCACAGCCGCTCCGCTTCTTCCATATAGTGCGTCGTGAGGAGGACCGTGCCGCCCGCCGCGCGGAACCGGCCGATCACTTCCCACAGCTGGCGGCGCGACTGCGGGTCCAGACCCGTGGTGGGCTCGTCGAGGAACAGCAGCTCCGGCCGGGAGACCAGGGCGCAGGCCACCGCGAGCCGCTGCTTCTGGCCGCCCGAGAGCTTGCCCACCCAGGCGGTGCGTTTCTCCTCGAGCCCCACCAACCCGAGCACCTCTTCCACGGAGTGCGCGGCCCGGTAGAAGCTACGGAACAGCCGGACGGTCTCCTCGACGGTGAGCTTCTCGGCGAGCTGCGTGTCCTGCAGCTGAATGCCCAGACGCTCACGCAGCGCGCGAGTGCTCGACCCCCTCGTCCACCGCATCCCGAGGATCTCGACCTCGCCCCGGTCGGGGGCGGTGAGCCCCTCGAGAATCTCGATGGTGGTCGTCTTCCCCGCCCCGTTCGGCCCCAGCAGGCCGAAGCACTCGCGCGTGTTGACGGTGAGGTCGAGCCCCGCGACCGCTATGACGTCGGCGTATCGCTTGGTGAGCCCGGCACAACGGATGGGAGGAGCGGGCGGGGACACGGTTAGGCCGGCTTTTTCGGCTCCGGTGGCGTCGTGGCGTGCTTCATCGCGGCATCGAGCTGCATGTAGATGCTGTTCACGGCGTCGGCGAGCCCCCGGATCTTCATGTTGATCCCGCCCCCCCGGCCCGCCATGACCGACATCGTGCCGGCAATGTCGGCGATCGTCCCGACGTTCGCCGTGAGCGCCCGTTGCCGCATCTGTGATGCCTCGTTCGCGATCCTCTCGCTCAGCTGCTGAATGGTGCGGGTCTGGCCCGCCCGGTTCCCCTCGAGCTCGGTGACGAGGCGCTTCAGATGATCGGTCGCACGCCGGTACTCCTCGATCTCCTCAATGCGCCGGGCTTGTTCTGCCGTGAGCTTCTGGTGGGCCACGGTACCCTCAATTCTGGCCGCCGAGCGCTTCGCTCAGGACGCGCCCGTCCAGCGGCTCGGCGGGCGTGAGCTCGAGCAGGCGAGCCAGCGTCGGCGCGATGTCCACTGTGCTCACCCGCCCCCCGTACACGCCGCGCCGGATCCCCGGACCCCACAAGATGAGCGGCACATGCGCGTCCAGGTCGGTCGGCTGACCGTGCATCGCGATCGCCACGCTCGGGTAGCTCCAGATGGAGTACGGCTTGAGCGTCACGACGAGCTCCACACCGGCATCCGGCGGCAACTGGTGAATCCAGCGACGCGAGACGGGATCGGCCGTGTTCCTGTCCGTGAGATCCGCGGGGCGGTCCACGCGAGCCACGCCGGCCAGCGCCCGCAGTCGGGTCGCTACGTCCGCGACCACGCTGTCCGCGTTCGCGCCCCCGTCCACCAGCTTCGCGCGATCGGGGAGCAGCAGCATCCCGCTCTCGAACTGGAGCCAGTCGCCGCCGCCCACGCGCTGGTCGAGCGCCGCGTTCACGCGCTGGAAAATGGTGTCGGGGATGACGCGCACCGCCCCGGGGTGCCCCAGCGCGCGCGAGCGCTCGGGGAACGGGGTCACGCCGTGGTCGGCCGTCAGCACGACGAGCACATTGCTCTTGCCGTAGCGCACAAACAGCTGCTCGAGGAACCGGCCCAGATACCGGTCCAGCCGCACCACCTGGTCGTGGATCTCGCGGGAATCGGGGCCGTACGCGTGACCGACGTAGTCGGTGGTGGACAAGCTCACCGCGAGCAAGTCCGTGGCGCCCCGACCGCCGAGCTGCAAGGCGCGGACCCCTTCGAGGGCGAAGGCGAGCGTGAGTGAGTCCATCGTCGGCGTCGCGACGAAGGCCAGCGCCGCCTGCCCGCTGTCCATCGGCAGCCGGTGGGGAAACAGGACGTCCCGCCCCTGGTTCTCGTACGAGACGCTGTCGGGCTCGGGGTAGTCCCGCTCCGGGAGGAACAGCGTCCACTGGGTTCCGGCAGCGCGGAACGGAACGCGCTGCCCGTTGAATACCCGAACCCACGTCGGGAGCGAGTCGGCGTAGTACCGACTCGTGGTGAAGAAGCCTCCGACATACCAGTAGACGCGCTCTTTGGCCCGGCCGATCGGCAGGATCGCGCCGCGGTCCTTCCCCGAAACGGAGAGAGCGCGCGCGCCCGGATCCGCGGCCTTGAGCCAGTCGAAGAACGCGGTCCCGCGAAAGTGAGTGGGGGAAGCCCCGAGGCCGGTGACGCCGATCAGCGGCGCGGATTGATCCTGCACACCCGCGAGGTTGCGAGTGATGCCCGTGTGGGCGGGCCAGCGCCCCGACAGAATCGTCGAATGCCCCGGTGCGGTCTCGGTGATCGCGTGGTCCTGGTAGGCTTCGCTGAAGGAGGCGCCTCCCTTCAGCAGCGTGGCGAACCCGCCCAGGAGCTGCGAGTGGTAGCGCTCGAGGTAGTCGGGCCGCAGCTGGTCGACGGTGATCACGACGACGAGCCGGGGCCTGGGCGCGGGCGCGAGCCCGGCCCCGGCTAGCAGGCAGAGGAGAGAGTGCATCATGTCAACGAAGATATACCGAGGCGGCGTGCTACGCCGTCGTGGTCGCGGCGGGCCGCGCCTCCGTCACGTTCCACGCAACGACGGCGGCCAGCGCCACCACGCCCGCCGCCAGGTAGAACGGGATGCCTGGCCCTAGGTACTGGAAGGCCACCGTCGCGCCCATCGGCCCGAGGATGGCCATGATGCCGCGCAGCGTCTGTTGCGCGCCCATTTGTACGCCGTACTCGTTGCGGTCGGTGCGGTGGCTGACGAGCGCGGTGGTCGCCGGGAACAGCAGGGCCGTCCCGATCGGGGCGAGGGCGAGGCAGAAGATGAACGCCAATTGTGTGGTCGGCAGGGGCATGAGCAGCAACCCGATTCCCAGCAGCACCGCGCCCAACCGCATGGTTCGAACCTCTCCCAGCCGCTCGTTGATCCAGCCCACGGGCCAGGTGCGCATGACGACCCCGACCGCGCTGAATACGAAGTAGACGGGCCCAACGGTGTCTTCATTGAGCCCGAATCGCCGCTGGAGGTAGAGCGACAACACCGCGATGAGGGCATTCAGGGCCAGCATCCCGATCCCGTAGACCCAAATGACTTCCGAGACCGGGCGCGATGGATGGCGGATGACGTTCCACAACGGACGCGCCACATTCAGCACGGCGACCTTCCAGGGCTCGGACGGGCGAGCCGCCGCAGGGCCATTCGGCTGCGCCGAGTGCGCGGTCCGCGACTCGGGGAGCCATTTCCACGCGAACAGGACGTTGATGAGCACGAGCACCGCGGCTGCGACGCCGGGGCCGCGCGGCCCCCAGAGTTTGTGGGTGAACGACCCGAGCACCGCCCCAATGCTCACGCCGAGACTCGTTGCTGCCGACAACCACCCCAGGGCCCGGGCACGCTGGGCCGGAGCCATCGTGTCGGCCACGTAGGCTTGTGCCACGCCTGTCGTTCCCCCACCAAACCCCTGCACGATGCGACACACGAAGAGCAGCCACACCGCGTTCGCGAATCCGAAGATCAGGTACGCGATGGCCGACCCCAGCAGCCCGATGAGCAGCACGGGTCGCCGTCCATAGCGATCGGACACGCGGCCCCAGACCGGTGACGCCAGCAGCTGCGCCACGGCAAACGCGCTGAAGAGAGGCCCGACCGTGCTCGCCTGACCGCCCAGCCGCAGTGCATAGAAGGTGAGCAACGGCGCGATCATCAATAACCCGATCATGTCCACGAAACACACAGCGATGAGAACGATGAGACGCCGCAGATCGGGTCCGAGGACTCTGCCCACGCGCTCCGCGAGCGCCGTCATCGTCTCGCTCCCACGCCGAGGACCACCGCGCTCAACACCATCAGGATCACGCCGAACCCCGCCGCCACGCCCAGCTCCGACACACGGAGGCTCGACATGATCTCGATCGCGATCGGCCGATTGTCGGGCGTGTAGAGCACGATGGAGGTCACGAAGTCGCCGAGCGCCGCGACAAACGCGAGGCTCCCGCCTGCCGCGAGCGCCGGCCTGAGGAGCGGCAGCGTCACCCGGCGGAACGTGGCCCAGCGGCCGGCACCCAGGCTCGCCGCCGCCTCGTCGAGCGCCGGGTCGAGCTGCCGGTACCCGGCCAGGACGGCGCGTCCGGTCACCGGGAGGTTGCGCACCAGGTATCCGAGCGGCAACAGCACCGTCGTCCCCACGAGCACCCAGCGGAGGGCGAGCGGGTCGTGCTTGCTGAACGTCGTCACCAGCGCGAGGGCGAACACCGTTCCGGGGAGGGCCCACGGCAGCGCGAGGAGCGCTTCGATGGGACCGCGGAACTGCCACGGCCGCCGCCGCCCGACGAGCACGCCGGCGACGAGCGCCAGCACCACCGCCGCGAAGGTGCTCGCCGTCGCCATCCACACCGAATTCGCCAGCGGGCGCAGCCGCTCCGCCTCGCTGAACAGCCTCCGGTAGTTCACGAGCGAGAGGACCGGTGGCAGGGTCTCGGTGGTCCAGCTGCCGTAGGGGACGAGCGAGACGAGCACGAGCGTCAAGTGCGGCAGCAGGAGGACCACCGCGAACACCCAGCCCGCCGTCGTGGCGAAGGTGCGGACGCCGGCCCGGCGAATCGGCCGGCGCCGCGGCGCCGTCCCTTTCCCGAGCGCCGTGAGAATGTCGTCGCCCTCCGTGCGGCGGAGCAGGGCGAAACCCAGGATCGCCACCAGCGCGAGCGCGACGGTCTCGACCATGGCGAGGGGCAGCTCGCCGTTGAGCTTGGTGGCGACGATCTGCGTGGTCATGACCCGAAATCCGCCGCCGAACACGTACGGGGCGCTGAACGAGCCGACGGCGGTCATGAACACGAGCAACGCCGCCCCGGCGAGCGAGGGGCGCAGCAACGGCAGCGTCACCCGGCGCAGCAACGCCCATCGCCCGGCGCCGAGCGCTTGGGCCGCCTCGAGCATCGAGGCGTCGAGCTTCGCGAGGCCGGCGCGAGTGAACAGGTAGAAGTACACGTACATCGAGTAGGCGTGCACCAGCAGAATCGCCCCGGCCCCCTGGAGCCGCCAGGGCGGCTGGGCCAGGCCGAGCAGCCGCTGGATCGCGCGGGCCACGAACCCGGACTCACCGTACAGAAACAGGAACGCGATCACGCCCACGAACGGCGGCAACACGGCGGGCAGGGCGATGAGCGAGCCGAGGGTCTTCCTGCCCGGGAACTCAAGCCATTCGAACAGAAACGCGAGCGGCACCCCGATCGCGGCGGCGAGCGCAACGCTCGCCACCGCGATCCAAACGCTGGCCCACAAGACCCGCCACTCGCCGGGACGCGACACGAACGCCGCGAGCGCGTCCGATTCCGCGGCATCATGCACGACGATCACGATCGGATACAGCACGAGCCACGCGAGCAACAGGGTGAACGCCGCACGAGCCGCGAGGCCCAGCCGGGGAGGGGGGGTCACGCGTGCTCCTCCGGAAACGTCAGCACCCGCACCGCCTCGAGGTACACGCGGTCACCTACCCGCGCGGCCTCCGGCCTGGCCAGAACCTCGACCCGATCGCCCGGCTCGGTCTCGACCAGGTAGAAGGCGGCGGCGCCCGTGTAGCGCCGCTCCCGCACGACACCCGGTACGCCGGCATCCGCCAGCGTCAGCCGCTCGGGCCGGACCACGAGCACCTGACCCGGGCCCGCTCCGAGGACCTGGGCCGTCTTTCCCCGGAGTACGTTGGCCCGACCGACGAACGTCGCGACGAACAGGCTCGTCGGATGCTCGTACAGCTCGTCCGCCGTGGCGAGCTGCTCGAGGCGCCCGGCCTGGAGCACCGCCACTCGGTCGCCCAGATCGAATGCCTCTTCCTGCTCGTGCGTCACGAAGAGGGTCGTGATCCCGACCCGTTTGATGAGCGCCCGCAGCTCGCGCCGCGTGCGCTCCCGCAGGCTCGGGTCCAGGTTCGACAGCGGCTCGTCCAAGAGCAGCACCCGCGGCTCGGGCGCGAGCGCCCGCGCCAGCGCCACGCGCTGCTGCTGCCCTCCCGAGAGCTCCTGCACGCGCCGCTTCTGGAACCCCTCGAGCCCGACGAGCCCGAGGACCTCCGCCACCTTCGCCGCCACCCGTCCCGCGTCCCGCATCCCCCGCCCGGTGAGCCCAAACGCGACATTCTCGCCGACATCGAGGTGCGGGAACAGCGCGTAATGCTGGAACACCATCCCGCAGCGCCGCCGCGCCGGGGGCACCGCGGTGACGTCCTCACCCGCGACGACGATCCGACCGGTGTCGGGAGCCTCGAACCCTCCCAGCAAGCGCAGCACCGTGGTCTTGCCGCTGCCCGAGGGGCCGAGCAGGACGAGGATCTCGCCGCGCGGGATCTCGAGCGACAGCGGCCCGACGGTCACGGTGTGCGACCACTGTTTGCGCACTCCCTCCAGGGTGACGAACGCGCTCATCGCCCGTGGGCCCGCACCGTCTGATCCCAGTAGCGCATCCAGTCCGCCCCCCGCTCGGCGAGCAGGTCCCAGTCCACGGCGGCGACGTTCATCACGCGCCGGACCTCGCGCGCCCACGGCGGCAGCGAGTCCACGGGGAGATCGAGCCGCGCCGGCAACCGGTAGGCGTCGCGGCTTGCCGCGAGCTGCGCCGCGACGCTGCCCACGTATTCGACGAACGCCCGCGCCGGAACGCGGTGACGCGCGTTCCGCACTACGCCGATCGCGTCTTCGATCACCGGCGTGCCGCTCCGCGGGAACACGTAGCCCAGCGGCAGCCCGTCGCGCCGGCTGAGCAGAATGTCGGGCAGGTCCCAAATCGTCACCAGCCCTTCCTGCCGCACGATCTTCTGATCGAGGAGCGGGCCGTTCAGCACGTATTCCTTCGTCTGGGCGTCGAGCCGCCGCAGCCACTGGAACCCGGCGGCCGTGTCGTGGGTCTGCCGAAGACCGCGCTCGATGATCATCCCCCACACGGCCCGCATGGTGCCGGAGGCGAGCGGGTCGCGGATCAGGATCTTGCCCTTCCACCGGGGATCGAGCAGGTCGTCCCAGTCCCGGGGGGCCTCGTCGGGCTTCACCGCCTGTTCCGCGTACACGATCACCGCGGGCGTTTCGTAGGCGGCGAAATACCGATCGCCCGGCCCGCGGCCGTGCGCTGCGATGGCCTCCGCCCAATTCGGCCGGAACGCCTCGAGCAACGAGTCGCGCACACCGCGGGCGAAGATCGTCGCGGGACCGCCGAACCACACGTCCGCCTGGGGGTTGGCGCGCTCCGAGCGCAGCCGGTCGTACACCTCCTGCGAGCCCATGTCGAGCCACCGCACGTCGACATCGGGGTGGAGCTGCTCGAAGCGACGCTCGAGCAGGGTGAGGAGATCGCGGCCGTGAGGGGAATAGATCACGAGCGGCGTGCGACCGTCGCGCTGGCAGGCGGCGACGAGAAGAGCGAGCACGGTGGCGCCGAGCAACACACGCGAAACGGGGAACGCGGAACGCGGAACAGATTGATCAGGTTCGATCCCTGGCGCCGGCGTCAGGGCGCGACACCTGCACGGTCTGTTCCGCGTTCCACGTTCCGCGTTCCGCATTCTATTTTCGGCCCAACGCCAGGAGATTCGCGAAGAGGCGATACCCGCCTGGGACACCCGCCGGCAGCTGCCGGAAAAAGCTCAGCCCCGTGTACACGTACGTGCCCTTGCCGACCGCGGCCTCCAGGACCGCACCCTGGAGCGGCGGCTCGCCGGGGTCGTGCATCTCCAGCAGGGGCGTATACGCGGGATCCCAATCGTGCGCGAAATACAGTCCGCGCTCCTGCACCCAGCCCCGCCAATCGTCGGGCCCGATTTCGTTCGGCACGTGGAACGCGCGGCTCGCGGCGTCCAGCACCGTCACGCCCGCGGTCTCGTCGGTCACGCGGTCGTGCGGGCGCGCGATCGAGAGGTGATATGGCGCGAAGCCGCCATTCACAAACGGGTATTGCTGGTACTGGACGATCACGAGGCCGCCCCCGCGGACGTAGTCCAACAGTCGCCCGTTGCTCGCGACGAGGGCGGGCTCGGTCTCGTACGCCCGGCTTCCGATCACGATCGCGTCGTAGCGGGAAAGATCTCCGCGGGCGAGCGTGTCGGGACCGAGGAGCTCGATCGGGACACCGACCGCCTGCAGCGCCTCGGGCACCCGATCAGACGCGCCCCGCACGTAGCCGACGCGTGTCAGGGCCGGTAGCGAGATGCGCACCGCGCGGAGCTCGGCGGTCGAGGTGTGAACCACCGCCCGCGGCCGGATATGGGGGTAGTCGATAAGCACGAGCGCCCCGTCGCTCCGCTGGCCGGCTCCTCCGAGCACGGCCGCCTTGAGCTGGTACACACCGGGCCGGACGGCCGCGGGCGGCGCGACGGTGATGGCCAGGCTCTTCGCTTCGTCCTCTCGCTCGAACGAGAGGCTGTCCGGCCGGAGGGTCGTCCAGCCCGGGGGCGTCGTCACCGCGATCTGGGCGACGGCAGGCCCGCGCATGCGATTGGTCACCGTGATCGTGAAGTGCCGGAGGCCGCCGGCGGCACCATCCACCGGCCAGACGACGAGCTCCGGGGTCACGGCGACGTCGAACGGTCGGGTCACGAACAGCGGGCGCCGCACCTCACCGATGCGTTGATCTCGATAGCGGTACACCACGTCGCGAGACAGCGACAGGGGCTGGCCGGCGATCGTGAGCCGGACGGTCATCTGCACGGGCGGAGGCTCGAACGGCAACCCCCGCCACGCGGCCGGCACCCCGGTCCAGTCGTACAGGGCGCCCGTCAGCGGTCGTCGCAGGAAGTAGGCCTGCGACCGTGGCGCATCGGCCGCCACGGTGACGGCGAAGCGACGCGTCGCGAGACTCCCCGTCGGCACGGAGGAACTCACGGGGTCGAGCCGCTCGACCTTCCACCCGGCTGGCGCCCCCACCTCGATCCCGTCGAGCGTCACGGCCGCTTCCCCGGCGTTCCAGACGCTCGTTTCCAGCTGGACGCGCTCACCGGGAATCAGGATGCCGTCGTCCGCGAAGCCGTCGATCACGACGCCCGCCGCCGCGGCGAGGGCCTCCTGGAGAATCGCCTGCTGCCCGGAATCCGCGGCGCCGAGCTCACGCAGGGCGCGCCCGAGCAACGCAGCGATCACATCGGGTCGCGTGGAGTTGAGCTGCGCGCGGGCCGAATCGATCAGCCCGGCGTAGCGGGCTTTCCCCGGAAGCAGGGTGTCCACATCGGCGAACAGACCGTCGCCATCTTTCGTCCCGCGCCCTCGATCCCGCCACTCGATGAACGCCAGCCGACCGATCCTCGGCCCCGGTTCCTCGAGCTGGCCTTGGTCCTGCGAGCGGTGCTGGCTCCGGCCCGCCATGGCGATCTGGTGGTAAGATCGACCCTCCACGGGGTCGAGCACTCCCGCATCGAGCCGCAGCGTGGCGCTGGCGGTATCGAAGTACAGGGAGCGGTACAGCTTCACCGGTCCCCAGCTCGAGTCACGCAGCGCCTCGAACGCCTGGCGCGCGACCAGGCCGGCCACCTGGTGCTGGCCGTGCCCGTCGCGCGAGGTTCCGGAGAACACGGACACGATGATCTGGGGACGGAACCGGCGCACGACGTCGAGCACATCCTTGAGCACGGAATCGCGGGGCCAGAGCCGCAGCGATTCGTCCAGCGTCTTGGAATACCCGAAGTCGTAGGCGCGCGTGAAGAACTGGCGGGCGCCGTCGATGCGCCGGGCGGCGAGCAGCTCTTCCGAGCGGATGATGCCGAGCTCGGGGCCGAGCTCGGGACCGATGAGGTTCTGCCCTCCTTCGCCGCGGCTCAGCGACAGGTAGGCCACCTGCGCGCCCATCCCCCGGGCGAACAGGGCGACGAGGTCCGAGTACTCGTCGTCGGGGTGGGCGCCGATCATCAGGACCCGCTTGTTCGCACCGAGCTGCTTGAGCGCGCCCGCCAACGCCGCGACGCCGCCGGTGCCGGGTGGAGCGAACTGCCCCACGACCGTCCCGACGGCGCCGAACAACAGAGCAAGGCTAGTCCCGAGCGCGCGCCGCACTATGGCGAAAGATAAGTGACCCCGCCCTTCATAACGAATCGAACGCGCGACAGTTCCGCGACATCCTTCACGGGGTCCCCTGCCACCGCGACCAGGTCCGCGTAGGCCCCGGCTGCGACCACACCCAGGTCCCGTTGCCCCAGCAGCTCCGCCGCGAGCGACGTGCCCGACTTGATCGCCTGCATCGGGGTCATCCCGTACTGCACGTAATACTCGAACTCTTTCGCCTGATTGAGCTCGGTCCAGGGGAATCCCCCGACGTCCGTTCCTAACACGATCCGGACGCCTTTCCTGAGCCCCCGGGTGAACGCGCGGTGCTGGTGCTCCACCATCGGTCCCCACGCGCCGCCGCGCGGTCCCGCGACGTAGTAGGCCACCGTCACGGTCGGCACCCAGTAGACGCCCTTCGCGACGAGGACGTCGAGCAGGGAGTCCGTCATCCCGTCGCCGTGCTCGATCGTGTTGACGCCCGCGCGGAGCGCCGCCGCGATCCCGTCCGAGCCGATCGCGTGGGCCGCCACCTTCCGACCCAGCCGGTGCGCCTCGTCCACGAGGGCGCGCGCCTCGTCATCGGTGAAGTTGACCCAGCTATGGAGCACCGAGTCCGGGGCGGGCCCGAAGTAGTAGCGGCGATCGGCGTAGAACTTGATCCAGTCGGCGCCGTGGGCCACCTGCTGGCGCACCGCCAGTCGCGCGCCCTCCACGCCGTCCACCGGCTGGACTCCGTGCGGCAGCTCCAGCTCCCAGTTGTCGGAGACGATCGGGTACATCCCGGTGGGCGCCATCGCACGGGTCGACGCGAAAATGCGCGGCCCGGGAATCTCGCCCCGATCCACCGCGCGCTTCACATCCACGTCGGCGTACATCGCGCCCTCGGTCTCGAGGTCGCGGATGGCCGTAAACCCGTGCTCGAGGGCGATTCTCGCATTCCGGGCGGCGAGAATCGCGCGGTACGGCGTCGACTCATACAGCAGCTGCTCGTTGTAGGACTCCGCCGTGGGGTCGCCCTGAAGCAGCAGGTGCGTGTGCGTATCGATGAATCCGGGCAGCACCGTCATCTGCGCGAGGTCGATCACGCGCGCGCCCTTCGCCTGCCCCTGCACCTGGGCCAGCGGGCCCACCGCCTTGATGCGGTCTCCCTCGATCAGGATGCCGACGCCCGCTTGCGGCGCATCGGATCGACCGTCGATCAGCCGGCCGGCCTTGATGAGGACCGGGGCCGCGGGCGGGGCGGGCCGGAGGGGGGGCGCCTGCGCCGGGGCAGTCGTCGCGACGGCGAGCGTGGCCAACAGGGCGAAGCAGGGACGCATCGCGGTCTCCTTGCGGGGCGAGCCGAATCTCCCCGTGACGGTCCCGATGTCAAGGCATACATTTGGAACGATCCCGAACGGAGGCTCCCGTGGCCGTCCGCGTCGCCTGTCAGTGCGGGACATCGTACGAGCTGAAGGACGAGTTCGCCGGAAGACTGGTGAAGTGCCCTCAGTGCGGGCGAGAAAACCGCGTGCCTGGCGTCGTCCCCGCGGGCAGCGTCAAGGCTCAGGCGGATCCTGTGTTCGACCGTGACGTGTTCCTCCTGCGACAGCAGCTGCTGCGGATCTCGGAGAAGTACGACGTGGCGGATGAGCTAGGGAAGAAGATCGTGTTCGTCGAGCGGCCGGCGCACCTGCTGCGGAACATCGGAGCGATCCTGGCGGGACTGGCGGCTGGCGCGGTCGTGGGAGTGGTGTTGGGCATCCTGTCGGACATGGCCAAGGGGACGGCGTACGAGGGCCTCCTGGCGGCGCTCGCCGTGATCGGATTCTTCGTCGTCTTGTTCGCCGTCGGCATCGCCCTGTCCGCCAAGCGCCACGTCAGCTTCTACCGCGACGAGACGAAACGCGACAAGCTGCTCGAGGTGCTGCAGGACCGGAAGTGGCAGCCGATCACCGCCACGTACACCGTGCGCGACCGGGCTGGGCGCACCATGGCCCTGCTGTGGAAGAATTACCTGTACAACGTCGTGCGGAAGCGCTGGTACGTGAAGGCGCCCGACGGCACGACCCTGTACGTGGCGAAAGAAGACTCCATCATCCTCTCGCTTCTGCGCCGCTTCCTCGGTCCTCTGTTCGGCCTCCTGCGAACCAATTTCATCATCGTGCGCAACGGCTCGGAGGACGTGGTGGGCGAGTTCAACCGCAAGTTCACGCTCCTCGACCGTTACGTGCTCGACCTCAAGGCGGACCGGGCCCGCGAGCTCGACCGGCGCGTGGCGCTCGCGCTCGGTGTCATGCTCGACACGGGTGAGCGGCGGTGAGCGACGAGCGGGAGAAGCCCATCGTCATCAGGTCCGACATGCTCGCGCCGGGGACCGACCCCCGCGTCGATTTCGAGCGCGGAATGCGCATCGCCCCGCCGCTCGTCCTCGCGCTGATCACCGCCAATGTGGCGCTGTTCGGCTGGGAGCTCGCGACCGGGGCGCTCGCGAGCCGGGACGGCATCGTCGAGGCCGGCGCCCTGGTGCGCGACCGCGTGCTCGCCGGCGAGTGGTGGCGGCTCGAGAGCGCGACCTTCCTCCACGCCGGGTGGGATCACCTCCTGGGCAACTGCCTGGTGTTGTACGTGGTAGGGATGGCCTGCGAGCACGCGTTCGGCTTCGTGCGGACGGCCATCGTGTACTTCACGAGCGGGCTTGCGGGCTCGCTCCTCTCCGGCGCCCTGTCGCCCGGGCCGTCGGTCGGTGCATCGGGCGCGATCTTCGGCGTGGTGGCGGCGGTGGTGGTGGTCTTGTACCGCCACCAAGGGCGCTTCTATCTGCGGGACAAACGGATCGGCTTCGTGCTCCTGGTCTGGGCGGCGTACCAGATCTCAACGGGGCTGCTGAATCCCTACATCGACAACTACGGACACCTCGGCGGCCTCGCAGGCGGCGGGAGCGCCGCCTTGCTGCTCGAGCCGAGCCTGCTGTCGAGACGGTCCAGGCGCTAGATTAGCGCCATGGCCACGACCGCCACCGCACCCGAGCGCAAGGTCAGCGCCGCCGAAGCGCGCGAAGTCGCCGAGGCCGCGCGCGAGCAAGAGTGGATCGCGCCGAGCTTCGTGCGCGATCTGTTCCTCGGGAAGTTTCGCCTCGACCTCATCCATCCGTACCCCGAGCAGGATCCCGAAGAAATTCGGCGCGCGCAGCCCTTTCTCGACAAGCTCGAGCGGCTGCTCCGCGAGCAGGTCGACTCCGATCGCATCGACCGTGAGGGGGAGATCCCCGAAGCCGTGATCCAGGGCCTGCGCGACCTGGGCGCCTTCGGAATCAAGATCCCGCGCGAATACGGCGGGCTCGGGCTCTCGCAGCTGTCGTACATGAGGGCCATCGAGCTCGTGTCATCCATCGATGGATCGGTGACCGCGCTCCTCTCGGCGCATCAGTCGATCGGCGTGCCCCAACCGTTGAAGCTCTTCGGTACCGACGCTCAAAAGAAGAAGTACCTCCCGCGTCTCGCGAAGGGCGCGATCTCGGCGTTTGCGCTGACGGAGCCGGGCGTCGGCTCCGACCCGGCCGCGATGGAGACGACCGCCGTCCCGACGTCGGACGGCCAGGCGTGGGTGCTCAATGGCGAGAAGCTGTGGTGCACCAACGGCACCAAGGCCGAGCTCCTCGTCGTGATCGCACGCACCCCGTCCAAGGTCGTGAACGGGAAGGAAAAGCGGCAGATCACGGCGTTCATCGTCGAGACGGCGTGGCCGGGCGTGAAGGTCGAGCACCGCTGCCACTTCATGGGCCTGAAGGCGATCTACAACGGCGTGATTCGCTTCAGCGACGTGCGCGTGCCCAACGAGAACGTGCTGTGGGAGGTGGGCAAGGGTCTGAAGCTCGGCCTGATCACCCTGAATACCGGGCGGCTCACGCTGCCCATCTCCTCGGTCGCCGCCGGGAAGCGCTGTCTCGAGATCTCGCGCCAGTGGGCGAGCGAGCGAGTGCAGTGGGGCCGGGCTATCGGCAAGCACGACGCGATCGCGCAAAAAATCGGCGCCATGGCGGCAAACACGTTCGCTATGGAGGCGGTGGCGGAGCTGTGCGGCGCGATGGCGGACCGCGGCGGCTACGACATCCGCCTCGAGGCCGCGATCGCCAAGCTGTACAACTCCGAGGGCGGCTGGCGCATCATCGACGACACCGTGCAGATCCGGGGCGGCCGCGGCTACGAGACCGCCGACTCGCTCCGTGCCCGGGGCGAGAAGCCCGTGCCGGTCGAGCGCATCATGCGCGACTTCCGGATCAACCTGATTTTCGAAGGATCGAGCGAGATCATGCATCTGTTCATCGCCCGCGAGGCGGTGGACAAGCACTTGCAGGTCGCGGGCGACGTGGTCATGCCGGGGAAGTCGGTGGGCGAGCGCCTCCGCGGCCTCGTGCGCGCGGCGCTGTTCTACGGGTGGTGGTATCCCTCCCGCTGGATCGGGTGGGGGTTCTGGCCCAAGTATTCGGGCTTCGGACCACTGGCCCGGCATCTGCGGTACGTGGAGCGCGCCGCCCGGCGCCTCGCGCGTGGGGTGTTCCACGCGATGATGCGGTTCGGACCAAAGCTCGAGTACCGCCAGGCCGTGCTGTTCCGGCTGGTGGACGTGGGCGCCGAGCTGTTCGCCATGGCCGCGACCTGCGCCCGAGCGCAGTGGCTCCTCAACAGCGACCCGGCGGCGGGTCGCCGCGCCGTGGACCTCGCCGATCTGTTCTGCCGCCAGGCGCGCGGGCGCGTCGAGGCGAAGTTCCGCGAGCTCTCGCGCAACGCCGACACGCGCGCCTATCGCCTGGCGCAACAGGTGCTGCAGCAGGAGCATCGCTGGCTCGAGCGGGGGATGGTCGAGCTGTCGGACTAAACGGAGGCAATATGGAACACTCGGTGGACCGGCGGACTTTCCTCGAAGGCGCCGCGGCGGGCGCCGCCGCGCTCGCCTGGCCCCTCTGGACGCCCCCGGCGTCCCGCGGCCTCGACGACATTCAGGCAGAGATCGAGCGGCGGCACCAGGAGGCGGTCGCTCGGCTACAGCGGTGGATCCACCAGCCGTCCATCGCCGCGGAGCACAACGGGATGGCCGAGGGCTGTGAGCTCACGATGCAGCTGCTGCGGGACGCCGGGTTCAATCAGGTCACGAAAGTGCCCACCGACGGGCAGCCGGGGATCTTCGCGACGCTCGACGCGGGTGCGCCCCGCACCCTGGGCATGTACTTCATGTACGACGTGAAGCAGGTCGATCCCACGGAATGGTCATCGCCTCCTTGGGCCGCGGCGCTCGTCGAGCGGCCCGGTGTGGGAACCGTGCTGGTCGGTCGTGGCGCCGTGAACCAAAAGGGCCCCGAGGCGTCGTTCCTCGCCGCACTCCACGCCATCCGCGGCGCGGGCCGGAAACTCCCCGTGAACCTGGTGCTCGTGGCCGAGGGTGAGGAGGAAATCGGCTCGCCCCATTTCCCCCAGATCGTGCGCCGACCGGAGGTGCTCGCCGCGCTCCGCAACGCGATCGGCATCTTCATGCCCTCCGCCGCGCAGGAGCTCGACGGCAAGGTGATCATGACCCTCGGTGCCAAAGGCGTGATCGAGGTCGAGCTCGTCTCGAGCGGCGAGCGCTGGGGCCGCGGGCCACAGCGCGACATCCACTCGAGCAACAAGGCGCGCGTGGACAGCCCGGCGTGGCACCTGGTCGAAGCGCTCGCCACGCTGGTCTCACCCGACGGCAACGACCCCGCCATCGACGGGTTCGCCGACAAGGCGCGCCCGCTCTCTCCCGCGGAGAAGGCCATGATCGCGGAAGCGGCGAACCGTCTCGACGAGCAGGTGACGAAGCAGCAACTGGGCGTCGACCACTGGGTGCACGACGTGAGCTGGCGCGAGGCGCTCGAGCTCCTGATGTCGCGCCCCACCGTCAACATCGAGGGCCTCGTCGGCGGATACACCGGGCCGGGTGGCAAGACGATTCTTCCGCACCGGGCGGTAGCCAAACTCGACCTGCGCCTCGTCCCCGATATGACCGCGGCCGAGGCATTCACCGCCTTGAAGGCACACCTGGCGAAACGGGGTTTCGGGGATGTCGAGGTGAACATGACCGGCGGATACGACCCCAACAGCACCGCCGCGGACGCGGCGCTGATTCGGGCCCAGACGGCGGTGTACCGGCGTGGCGGGATCGACCCGGTCGTGTTGCCCCGGAACGCAGGTTCCTGGCCGGGCTATGTGTTCACCGGAGACCCACTGCGCCTGCCCGCCGGCCATTTCGGGCTCGGCCATGGCAGCGGGGCACACGCGCCCAATGAATACTACGTGGTGGACTCGAAGAATCCGAAAGTCCAGGGCATGGCCGGCGCGGTGCGCTCTTACGTGGACTACCTCTTCGAGCTCGCTCGCGCCGGCTAGCCTGCCACGGACGGCTACGCCGCCTGGTGGGCAATCATGATGCTCCGCAGCCGCTCCGGCGTCTCGCCGGCGACGTCGCCGTAGGGTGCCGGGTGCCCCTGGGCATCCATCACGATGCTCGGGCACACCAGGTCGTAGCGTCGGGCGGCGATGCGGTCGGCCGCGGCCTGGGTCGCGACCGGCGTCGCGATCACGACCTGTTTCGCCCCCAGCTGCTCGGCCACCTTCGCCGCCGCGAGCACTCTCCACGGATAGGTCACCTGGCCGTCCACGATCACCGCGATCCGGCCCGCCAGCTTCTTCACCGGGCGCTCGGTTCGGTACAGGATCAGGTCCTGCTTCACACGCGCGCGGGACTCGTCGATCGCGCTCGCCAGCTTGTCGAGCAGCGCGCCGCCCGGCTGGAAGTCGGGGTCCATCTCCGATGGGGCCGACTCGGCGATCGCGCCGATCGGCGCCAGGTTCGACCCCAGCTTGATGAACGCCGCGACCAACACGTCGAACTGGGCACCCATGGCCTTGGAGGCGTTGGCGGCGATCTCGACGCCCTCGGGCGTGATGCCGAGCAAGAGGCATCCGAGGTAGCCACGGCCGGCGAGCTGCTGGCCCAGGAGGGCCCCGGCGGCGGAGCGCGTCGGGTAGAGCGGAGCCGGTTTGGCAGCGGCGGGCTTGGTCATGTGCGAGTCAAAATACAGGGCGGTGGAAGGCGGTGGAAGGCGGTGGAAGGCGGTGAAGGGCGGTGAGTGTCGCGTGATCGCCCCGACCTCCACCGCCTTTCACCGCCCTCGACCGCCTTGCACCGCCCTCGTTGTTATCTTTCCCCAGCTATTTCCCAGGACGATTCGCGTGTCGAAGAGCACCCTGTCCGTCACCGACAACCGGACCGGCAAGACGTACGAGCTCCCCATCCAGGACGGCACGATCCGAGCGGTCGACCTGCGTCAGATAAAGGTCGCGAGCGACGATGCGGGGCTGGCGACGTACGATCCGGGGTTCCTGAACACCGCGGCGTGCCGCAGCGCGATCAGCTACATCGACGGCGACAAGGGGATCCTGCGCTACCGTGGCTATCCGATCGAGCAGCTGGCCGAGCGGAGCACGTTTCTGGAAACGGCGTATCTGCTGCTGCACGGCGAGCTGCCGTCCGCAGCGGAGCTCGATTCCTGGGTGTACAACGTCACGCACCACACGATCGTCCACGAAAGCATCAAGAAATTCATCGACGGATTCCATCACGACGCCCACCCCATGGGGGTGTTCGTGAGCACGGTCGCCGCGCTCTCGACCTTCTATCCCGAAGCGAAGCAGATCACGAACGAGACCTCGCGCTGGAACCAGATCTTCCGGTTGATCGCCAAGGCACCCACCCTCGCCGCCTTCGCCTACCGGCATTCGGTGGGGATGCCGTACGCGTACCCGGACAACGACCTGTCGTATCCCGGGAATTTCCTGAACATGATGTTCAAGGCGACGGAGGTGAAGTACACGCCGAACAAGACGCTCGAGCACGCCCTGGACGTCCTGTTCATCCTCCATGCGGACCACGAGCAGAACTGCTCGACCAGCGCCATGCGCGGCGTCGGCTCGTCGCACGCCGACCCCTACTCGGCGATGGCCGCCGCGGCGGCGGCGCTCTACGGCCCGCTGCACGGCGGCGCCAACGAAGAAGTGCTGAAGATGCTGCGCGAGATCCGCTCGAAGGACAACATCCCCGCATATCTCGAGCGGGTGAAGCGCGGCGAGTTTCGCTTGTTCGGCTTCGGCCACCGGATCTACAAGAGCTACGATCCGCGCGCCAAGCTGATCAAGCGGGTCGCCGAAGAGGTGTTCGACGTCACCGGGAAAAACCCGCTCATCGACATCGCCATGGAGCTCGAGCGCATCGCGCTCCAGGAAGACTACTTCGTCACGCGGAAGCTGTACCCCAACGTGGATTTTTACTCGGGGATCATCTACGAAGCGATGAAGTTCCCGACGGACATGTTTCCGGTGCTGTTCGCCATCGGGCGGACGCCGGGATGGCTGGCGCAATGGCAGGAGATGCTGCTCGACAAGGAGCAGAAGATCGCCCGCCCGCATCAGATTTATACGGGCTCCGACAAGCGGGACTATGTCCCGATCGAAAACAGAAGCTAACGGCGTCGAGCAAAGACGTCGCGCATACACGTCACGCAACGACGTCACGCATAACCGCTAGCGCCGCCGTCTACCCCCGCTGCGGGCGCGAACGGATCGGCCCTGTTTGGGCACCTCAAGCTGAAGCGGCCGTGGCTGCAGTGGTTTCACCGACGGCTCAAAGCCAGGGATAACTTCCCGCGGGAAGATCTGGCCCACGAGCTTTTCGATGTCCCCCATGAGCAACCACTCGTCGGGCGAGAGCAGCGTGAGTGCGAGCCCCCTCGCGCCGGCCCGCGCCGTGCGACCCACGCGGTGCACGTACACCTCCGCTTCGTGCGGCACGTCGAAGTTCACGACCATCCGGATACCGTCGACGTCGATGCCCCGCGCCGCGATGTCGGTCGCCACCAGCACGTCCGCCTCGCCCGAGCGGAACGCGTCCAGGGTGCGGGTGCGGTGGCTCTGGGCCTTGTCGCCGTGGATGGCGTGCGCCGGAATCCCCTCACGCCGCAGGAACGTCACCAGCTTGTCCGCGCCGTACTTGGTGCGCGTGAACACCAGCGTCTGGCCGGCCGGCTTGGCCTGGAGGATGCGCGCGAGCACCCCGCGCTTCTGCAGCTTGTCGGTCGCGACGACCACATGCTCGATTCCTTCCGCGGGCGTCGCCCGGCGCCCGATCTCGACGGAGGCGTGGCTGTCGAGCGCCGTGCGGGCCAGCGCATCGACCTCGAGCGACACCGTCGCCGAGAAGAGCATCGTCTGCCGCTTTGAGGGGAGCGCCCGCAGGATGCGGCGCACGTCGGGCGCGAATCCCATGTCGAGCATGCGGTCGGCCTCGTCGAGCACCAGCACCTCGAGCCGCGAGTAGTCCACGTGGCCGCGCTCCATGTGGTCGAGCAGGCGGCCCGGAGTTGCGACCACGATGTCGACCCCGCGCGCCAGCGCACGGGTTTGCGGCTCCATCCCGACGCCGCCGTAGATGGCCGCGGCGCCGACGTCGACGTGGCGCCCGTACGCCCGCGCGCTCTGCAGCACCTGCTCGGCGAGCTCGCGGGTGGGCACCAGGACCAGCGCCCGGAGCACGTGCTTCGTGCCGTTCGCCGACAGCCGCTGCAGGATCGGCAGCATGAACGCCGCCGTCTTCCCGGTGCCGGTCTGGGCGGACCCGATGAGGTCGCGTCCGGCGAGCGCGAGCGGAATCGCTTCCTGTTGAATGGGGGTGGGCTGCTCGTAGCCTTCTTCGGCCACGGCGCGCAACAGCTCGGGCGCCAGCCCGAGGGATGTAAATGGCATTCCTGATTGCTCCCTTTCGCAATACACACACACGCACGCTGCCGGTGGCTCATGCCACCGCGCTGCAGCGTCACTCTCGTTGTGAACCTGGGGAATGAGACCGGGCGTGTGTACAGCGCCGGAACCCGCTCCTGAGCGGGACCGTCCTTCGGAAGGATGCCAGCTCCTGGTTCGGGGAGAACCCTAACGACGTCACGCAGAGACGTCAAGTGACGACGTAGCACAAAGACGTCGTGCGGAACCGTAACGCCTTCCCGGGCTGTGTCTTCGGCGCGACGTTCCCGTGCTACGATTTCGTGATAGGCCTTCATTTGACGTCTCTCGGCTCCAACCAAGGTGTTGACAAATCCCGCCCCCCGGGCGATCATCCACCCCGAGCGATAACGAACCAGAGACTGTTTCACTAGGACCTGGGCTACCGCCCGGGTCGTTTCGTTTCTGGGGCTCCTCGACTGGAGAGACCGCGTGGAAGTGACCGTAGGCGACGGCGACCGATTGGAATACGTGTTGAAGAAGTTCCGTCGCCAGATCACCAAAGCCGGCCTGTTTCAGGACATGAAGCGGAAGCGCTTCTACGAGAGCCCGGGCGCTCTACGGCGACGGAAAGACAAGGCAGCGGCCCGCCGCAAGGTGAAGTCCGCACGACGTCGCGAACAACATTAAGTCAGGAGTAACAGCAGATGGCACGCATTACCGGTATCGTGAAGTGGTTCAACGACGCGAAGGGTTTCGGCTTCATCACACCCGAGAACGGCGAGAAGGACTGCTTCGTTCACCACACCGCGATCCAGGCACAGGGCTTCAAGTCGCTGGCCGAGGGCGAGCGGGTCGAGTTCGACGTCGTGCAGGGCCAAAAGGGCCCGGCGGCACAGAACGTTGTGAAGCTCTAAGCCGTAGGGCGAAGAGCAAACGAACGGCGCCGTCCCTAAGGGCGGCGCCGGTTGTGTTTCTAGTCTGGGCGTGTGTTAGCGCAGAACGATCCGCATCGCGTGCGTGTCCAGGTCGATGTCCCACGTCGTGATGCGCGGCCGCAGGAACTCGTCACAGTCGCGCGGCGTGAGCGACGCGGCGTCGGCGTCGAGGAACTCGAGCAGACGCATCCGGGCCTGGAGGTAGGTGCACCCCTCCCGCACGGCCGCCATCCGCAACCCCACTTCGTCCTCGAGCTTGCGGTTCACGAAGCCTTGCGCCACCAGGAGCAACCGGCCGACGATCACCCGTTCGAGCTCGGCACCCTCCGGTCGCGCGAACCGGCGCTGCAGCACGCGCTGACGCTCCGGGGCGCACAGCTCCAGCACCTGGCGGCACACCTCCGGGTCGGGCCGCCCGGCGGCTACCGCCGCCGCCCGCTCGGCGCGCGCGCACGTCGGCAGGTCGTTGCGGTGCAGCCGCAGGAACTTGGTCATGGGGGCATACAGGTCGCTCCGACCCGGGGCCGGGGGCCGGCGCCGGCCCGACACCAGGTCCGCCATGTAGTCCTCCGTAACCTGAACCGCCTCGGCGAGCTCGCGCGGCGTGCGCTTGAGCTCCCGCAGGCGACGCCGGAGCAGTTGACCCACCTTCACAGGATCTTTGAGCGGTAGCGCTGCAGGCATCTCGAGGTAGCTCCTTTCGGACGGCACAAGAAAAGGCCCACGGGTGCAAAGAGCGGTCCTATCAGCACACCGCGGGCGAACGTCGCTAAATATAGCTAGGACAGGGCGTTAATGGTACCCCGCTCCCCACCCCGAGGCTGCAAAGCAGCCTCGGCGGCCCGCTTCCGGGCCAGGGCGAGCGACCCCACCGCGATGATCACCGCGAAGCTGAACCACTGGATCGCGTAGGAAAGGTGGGGGCCGTCGGAGATCTCGGGGATCGGCCAGCGGATCAAACCGGGCGGTAGAGGGCGGTACAGGGCGGTAGAGGGCGGCAGCTGTTGGACGACGAAGGGCAAGAGCCGGTACGGTACCGAGTCGCGGAGCGTGGCCGGGTCCACGTCCCCCCTTCCCCGGGGGGCGAGCATGCCGACGCCGAGGACCACGGCGCTGTCCCCTTCCCGGTACGCCGGCTGGTCGAGATGAAAGGCGTCCGGGGACGGCGCCCAGCCCCGATCCACGAGCACCGCCGCGCCGTCGGCGAGCCGGAGCGGCGTCACCAGGTCCACGCCGGGCACCCCTTCATAGCTTCGGGCGTGCCAGAGCCGCTCGTGTGCGTAATCGTAGACGCCCCGCGCGTGCAGCCGGCGGTCGCGGGCGGAGTCCGCCGGGAGCGAGGCGTGGACCTCGAGGGGGAGACGCGCGCGAGCGGCGAGCAGGAGGGCGTTACGCGCGCGCCGCTCGTGCAGGCGGTCGAGCTGCCACATCCCAAGCCGAACGCACGCCGCCGCGACGACGATCGCGATCACCAGACCGACCCGATCGCGCCGGTCCAGTCTCATCGAGAGCCCCGCACGAGCGCCAGCTTCTCGACGCGCGACAGCCGCCGAACCGCGGCCTCGCGCCGCAGCGCCGCCGATCGGTCCGGGTGGCGCTCCTGAAACACCAAACGCACAGGGCGGCGCGCACGCGTGTACGCACTCGCGGTCCCCGCGTCATGCCGCAGCAGGCGCTTGGCGAGGTCGTTGGTGATGCCCGTGTACAGCGAGCCGTCACGACAACGAAGCATGTACACCGTCCACACCGCTCCCGCGTCTCCTACTCGAGCTTTGCCTCGAGCGCGATCTGCGGGATGCCGGCCAGCGCCTTCGACACCGGGCATCCGCGCTTTGCCTCCTCGGCCGCCTTCTGGAAGCCGACCTGGTCGAGTCCGGGGACCCGTCCCCGCACTGTGAGCTCCATCTTGGTGATCTTGGGCGCCCCGTCGACCATGTCCAGCGTGCAGGCCGCCACGGTCTCGACGCGGGCGACGGGCTTCCCGGCTTTTTCGAGGCCGGCGGACAGGGCCATGCTGAAACAGGCCGCGTGCGCCGCGGCGATGAGCTCTTCGGGGTTGGTACCCTTTTTCCCCTCGAACCGGGTTGCGAATGTGTAGGGGCCGCTGAAGGAGCTGCTCCCGGCCTTGAAGTTCCCCTTCCCGTCCTTGAGCTTGCCTTCCCAGACCGCCGTCGCTTGACTCGTGGGCATGGTCCTGACTCCGCTGAGGGTGAGATGCGAGTCGGAAATCTGGCGGAACCGTCGAGGGGACGCTACGCTTGGGGCGCGCACCGCCTGCGATAGAGAGGAACACCGACGATGGCCACAAAGAAACAGAAGCCCCGGCGTCCCGCCAAGAAACGCCCGGCGGCCCGTCCCCACCGGCAGCAGCCCGAGTCGCTGCGGCTCCGCTCCATGGCCGCCTCCTTCACGGTGAGCGATCTCGACAAGAGCGTCGGCTGGTATCGGGATGTGCTCGGCTTTGTCGTCGGCGAGCGCTGGGAAGAGGGCGGCAAGGTCCGCGGCATTCAGATGAAAGCCGGCAGCTGCGACATCATGCTCGGGCAGGACGATTTCGCGAAGGGGCGGGACCGCGAGAAGGGCGCAGGCTTCCGCCTATGGGTCGCGACTGCGCAGGACATCATCGCCGTGGCGGCACGGATCAAGGCGCACGGCTGGACGCTCGACCGCGAGCCGTCCGAAACCCCGTGGGGCGACTGGGCGTTCGCCCTGACCGATCCGGACGGGTTCAAGATCACGGTGATTCAGGAGTGATCCGTCGTCCGTCCTCTGTCATCCGTAGCCACGGATGACGGATAACGGATGACATCCGAGCAGGAGACCCCATGCTCCTTCTGATCGCCGGCATCGTGCTGGCGACACAAACGCTAGTCTCCGATACGTCCCCGTTCCGCGCGCTTCCACTCCCCGCACCGAACCGCGTGCGCGGGGCGTCGGGCGCGCCGGGCCCCGACTATTGGCAGCAGCGCGCGGACTACGTGATCCGCGCGACGCTCGATACCGCGGGCTCCGTGCTCCGCGGCACCGAGCGGATCCACTACGAAAACCATTCTCCCGACACCCTGCGGTTCGTCTGGGTGCAGATCGAGCAGAACATCTTCGCGAAGAACAGTGTGACCTACGCCCTGAACCAGCCGCCGCTGCACTTCGCGGGGGGCGCGGTGTTCGACTTCACCGGCAAGGGATTCAGCGGCGGGATCACGATCGAGCGCTTTGCATTCGCCGGCCGGGAGCTGCGGCGCGCCGAATACGGGACGATGATGCGGGTCGAGCTGCCGCGCCCGCTCGCCCCCAAGGGGATGATCGACTTCGATGTCGCGTGGCATTTCCCCGTGCCGCCCTACGGCGGCGGCCGCATGGGACGCATCGGCACGCGGCTGTACGAGATGGGCCAGTGGTACCCCCGCATGGTGGTGTACGACGACGTGCACGGCTGGAATCCCCTGCCCTACATCGGCGCCGGCGAGTTCTACCTCGAGTACGGGGACTTCGACGTGACGCTCACGCTGCCGGCGGGGTTCGTGGTGGCCGCGACCGGAACCGTGCAGAACCCGTTGGCCGTGTGGAGCGCGACGGAACGGGCACGGCTCACCCGGGCGAAGACCTCCGCCGACCGTGTGCAGGTCATCACCAAGGCAGAGGCAACCGCGTACAGCGCACAGCGTACCCCCGGGGCCAAGACCTGGCACCTCACCGCCAGGAACGTGCGCGACTTCGCCTGGGCCGCTGCGCCCGATTTCCGGTGGGACGCGTCGGCCTGGAACGGCGTCCTCATCCAAACGTTCTATCGACCGAGCGCCGCGCCGTGGGAGGAAGCGAACCGCATGGCGTGGTTCACGATCAAGCACTTCAGCGAGACATGGGGGATGTACCCCTGGCCGCACGCCACGACGGTCGAAGGGCTGATCGAGGGGATGGAGTACCCGATGCTGACGTTCGTGCCGTCCCTCGACAAGCGCGAGGACCAATACTGGGTGCTCACGCACGAATTCGGCCACGAATGGTTCCCGATGATGGTGGGCTCGGACGAGCGCCGCTATCCCTGGATGGACGAGGGGTTCAACAGCTTCATCGATTACGGCTCGGCGGAGGGCTACTTCAAGGGAACGGCGTACGGCGACACGGTGCGCCGGGAGCTGCTCACGGCCTATCGGATCTCGGCCGTCCCGGGGAGCGAGCAGCCGTTGATCACCAAGCCGGTCGAGTCGCGCGATCTCGCGTGGACCGCGTACCAGAAGCCCGCGCTGATGCTCACGGTGCTGCGGGACGCGGTCCTGGGGAAGGAGACCTTCGAGCGCGCCCTGCGCGAGTACGTGCGACGCTGGACGTTCAAGCACCCGCAACCCGCGGACTTCTTCCGCACGATCGAGAACGTGTCGGGCCGAGACCTGGACTGGTTCTGGCGCGCCTGGGTGTATACCACGGCTCGCCTCGATCAGGCGGTCGACTCCGTCACCACCGCGGGTGACACGGCGCTCGTGTTCCTGTCGAACCGCGGGCAAATGGTGTTGCCCGTGACGCTCGAGATCCGCTATGCCGACGGGTCGACGGAGTCGCGGGATTATCCGATCGAGATGTGGAACCTCGGCAGCAAGTTCACGGCCCGGGTGGGGACCGGGAAACCGATGATTGGGGTGGTGGTGGATCCGAAGGCCATCTACCCGGATATCGACCGCGCGAACAACCGCTGGGCAAAGTGACGGCGCCGGGCGGCTAGTGTATGCCGCTCCCGCTCGCGAGCTGCTTGACCAGGTCGCCGATCACCGCTTTCGCGTCACCAAACAGCATCCATGTGTTGTCCTGCACATACAGCTCGTTGTCGATGCCGGCGAAGCCGGGGTTCTTGCTGCGCTTGATGGCGAGGACCGTTTTGGCCTTGTCGGCGTCGATGATCGGCATGCCGTAGATGGGACTGCCCTTGGCGTAGCGGGCGGCCGGGTTCACGACGTCGTTCGCACCGATCACGAGCGCCACGTCGCACTGCGGCATGTCGGGATTGATCTCCTCCATCTCGACGAGCGCGGTGTACGGGATGTTCGCTTCCGCGAGCAACACGTTCATGTGGCCCGGCATCCGTCCGGCCACGGGGTGAATCGCGAACTTGACCGTGATCCCCCGCTTGGTCAGCTGGTCGTACAGCTCACGCACCTTGTGCTGGGCCTGCGCGACGGCCATGCCGTACCCGGGGATGACCACCACGAGGCTCGCCTGCTCGAGCAGCTGAGCCGCGCCCTCGACCGTCTCCTGCTTCCACGCTTTTTGCTCGCCGACGGCGACCGTCTTCTGCACCGTGCCGAACGCACCGAACAGCACGTTGGTGAACGAGCGGTTCATTGCCCGACACATGATGATCGACAGGATCAGGCCGCTCGAGCCGTCCAGCGCACCGGCGGTCACCAGGAGCTTGTTGTTGAGCACGAAACCCATTGCGACGGCCGAGAGGCCGGCGTAGGAATTCAGGATGGAAATCACCGTCGGCATGTCCGCGCCGCCGATCGGGATGATCAGCAGCACGCCGAACAGCACCGCGAGCCCGACGATCCCGTAGAACACCCGCGCCGACCACGCCGCCGCGGGGTGCATGACGACGACCACGCCCAGCGCCACGGCGACGACCAGCACGCCGATGTTGACGACGTTTTGTCCCGGGTAGGTCACCGGCCGCTGGGGAATCCACTTGACCTCTTGCAGCTTGCCCGCGGCCATGAGGCTCCCGGTGAACGTCAGGAATCCCAGGATCACCTCGGCCACGATGGCACTCATCCGGAAGGCGGTCAGCTGGGCCGGATGCTCGGTCAAGCCGAGGAAGTATTCCGCGGCCCCCACCAGCCCGGCGGCAAGCCCGCCGAAGGCGTGGGAGAGCGCGGTCCGTTGTGGCACGGCTGTGAGCGGCACCAGGGAGAGCGGCACACCGACGACGAAGCCGGCGACGATCGCCAGCACGATCCAGCCGTGGTGCACGATCTCGGGCTGAAACCAGGTCGCCAGCACGGCGACGAGCATCCCCGAGACGCCCGCCACCACGGCGTGGCGGGCGGTCTTCGGATCGTTCATCCAGTACAGCGAAAAGATGAACAGCGCCGTCGCGAGGATGGCGGCGGCCTGGGCGACGGCGTACGTCATTGCTTCTTGAACATCTTCAGCATCCGGTCCGTGATGAGGAATCCGCTGACGATATTCGTCATGGACGCGAACAGCGCGATCCCCCCGAGGACGCGGATGGCCGCCGGGTACTCCGCACCCGTGACCGCGATCGACCCGACCACGGCGATCGCCGAGATCGCGTTCGTGAGCGACATGAGCGGCGTGTAGAGCAGGCGGGAGACGCGGCGGATCACGCCCAGCCCGATGAAGGTCGCCAGCACGAACACGAACAGCATGGACCAGTAGTCGCCCGCGGGCTCGGCCGCCGCCGTCTGGACCGTCAGCAAACCGTCGATCATGACTTCCGCACCTCCCCGGCGTACGTGACACATGTCTCTCGCATGATTTCGTCGTCGAAATCCACGACGAGCTTGCCGTCTCGTGTGACGTGCAACAGGAAACTGGAAATGTTCCGCGCGTACATCTGGCTCGCGTGATACGGCAGCGTGCTCGGCAGATTGACCGGACCCAGGATCAGCACGCCGTTCCGGCTCACGTCGGTCCCCGCCACCGCCAGCTCGCAGTTCCCGCCGGTCTCGACCGCGAGGTCCACGATCACCGACCCCGGCTTCATGCCGCCGACCGCGTCGGCCGTGATCAGTATCGGCGCTCGCTTCCCCGGGATCGCCGCCGTCGTGATCACGATGTCGGCGTCCTTCACCTGCTGGGCGAGGAAGGCGAGCTCGCGGCGGTGAGTCTCCTCGGACAGCTGCTTCGCGTAGCCCCCCGCGGCCTCCGCCTGCTCGCCGATCTGCATCTCGAGGAACTTCGCGCCGAGACTCTCCACCTGTTCCTTCACCGCGGCGCGGACGTCGAAGGCCGAGACCACGGCGCCCAGCCGGCGCGCCGTGGCGATCGCCTGCAGGCCCGCCACCCCGGCGCCCAGCACCAGCACACGCGCGGGGGTCAGGGTTCCGGCCGCCGTCACGAGCATCGGGAAGAAGCGGCCGGTCGCGACTGCGGCGAGGAGCACGGCCTTGTATCCGGCGACCGTCGCTTGGGACGACAGCACGTCCATCGGCTGCGCCCGGGTGATTCGGGGGAGCAACGCCAGGCTGAAGGCCGTGACCCTGCGAGCCGCGAGCTGAGACACGGACTCCCGTTCGGCCGCCGGCTGAAACAGCGCGATCAGCGCACTCCCTTCGCGGCACAACCGCGCTTCCTGCACCGAGGGCGGCTGCACTTTGAGCACGATGTCGCTCCCGAACGCCTCGGCGGCCGTCGCGACCGGCGTCGCCCCGGCAGCGCCGTACGCGTCGTCACCGAACGACGCGGCCTCCCCTGCCCCCCGCTCGACGACGACCGACAGGCCGGCCTTGACGAGCCGGCCGGCGACGTCCGGCGTCAAGGCTACCCGGCGCTCGTTGGCCGCGGTCTCTTTCGGGACCCCGATCCTCATGAAACCTCAAGATGACATTGGTGAGACAACAACGTTATCCGTCCTCCGTCATCCGTGGTTTGTCAGTATGCTCTCGGTAACGGATGACGGATAACGGATTACGCATAACGTTCTAGCCCTTCGGCAGCGTTCCCCGCTCCCGCGCTTGCGCCAGCAGGCGTTCGGCGAAGTCGAGTCGCTCCGCGAGCTCGCCGACCTGCGACTCGAGCCCGAGCATGCGATCTTCGAGGTCCGTCACCCGACGGTCCGACGCACCGGGGCCGGCGGCGGCATCGGAGACCTCCCACCGCGCCACCCGGCGTCCATCGCAGTCATGGAAGTCGCCCGCAGCGACGACGACGACGTCGTAGAGGTACCAGATCCCCATCCCACCCAGGGTGAGGCACATCCAGATGCCGCTCTGAATGCGCCCGGTGTAGAAGCGGTGCAGCCCGAACGGGCCGCCCAGGACCGCCAGCCCGAGCGCCACGCCGCGCGAGCGCTCGGACACCGGGGCCTGCCCCGCGCGCGGCTCCGGCTGCTCGTACCGCGACAGCGACCCGGAGGTCACGTCGCGGGCCCAGAGAGTCCGGCCAGGGCTTCGAGCCGCTGCCGCGGGATCACGCCCGTCTGCCGGCCCACTTCCTGACCCTGCCGGAATACGAGCAACGTCGGAATGGCACGGATGCCGAACCGATGCGTGGTCGCCGGGTTGCGGTCGGTGTCGAGCTTCACGACCAGTACCTCGCCCTGGCGGTCGCGCGCGAAGTCGTCGAGCACGGGCGCCATGATCTTGCAGGGGCCGCACCAGTCGGCGTACCCATCCAGGACGACGGGTACCTCCGTGCCCTTGAGGACCGCGTCGAGCGTCGCGTCCGTGACCGCGATGGGACGATCGAGCAGGATCGGCCGCCCACAGCTGGCGCATTTCGGACGGTCGGCAATGCGGGTGAGATCCACCCGGTTGAGCGTCCCGCAGAGCGGGCAAGCGACGGTTGCGCGTTTGCCGACTTCTGTGACCGCCACGGCTCACCTCCGTCTGGAATCTACTCGTCGCGCTCCACGATCGCTTCCGCCTCGATTTCCACGAGCATCTCGGGCGCCACGAGCCGGCTCACGGCCACGAGCGTGCTGGCGGGCCGGATGTCCCGGAACACCTCGCCGTGGGCCCGCCCCACACGCTCCCAGTCGGCAATGTCCGTCACGTACATACGCGTGCGGACGACGTCGTTGAGCGACGCGCCGGCCTGGAGGAGCGCCCGCTCGATGTTCTTGAGCGCCTGGACCGCCTGCAGGTAAGCGTCCCCGATCCCGACGATCTTCCCGTCGGGCCCGGTCGCCGTCGTGCCCGCGACGTGCACGGTGGAGCCCACCCGCACCGCGCGCGAGTAGCCGACGACGGGCTCCCACGGCGCCCCGCTCGAGATGTTACGCCGCGGCATGTCAGCGCACCACGGGTGCTTCGTTCTGCGTCTCGTGCGAGATGGTGTTCTTCCCGCTCTGCTTGGCCTGATACATCAGGCGATCGGCGGCCGCGAGCAATGCATCCACCGACTCGGGTGGCACCAGGAAGGTCGCGACGCCGATGCTCGCCGTAATCCGCCAGCCGTGCGCCGGGACCACGTCCGACAGCGCCTGGCGCAGCTTCTCCACGGTCAGGCGGGCGGCCGCCGCCCCGGCCTCGGGCAAGAGGACCACGAACTGGTCGCCGCCGATCCGCGCGACAACGTCACTCGCCCGCAGCACGCCCGTCAGGGCGCGGGCCACCGAGCGCAGGACCGCGTCGCCCGCCTCGTGTCCCAGTCGAAAGTTCACGAGCTTGAATTCGTCGAGATCGATGTAGGCGACCGAGAACGCGTGCGGGTAGCGCCGGGCGCGTGTGATCTCGGCGTCGGCGAGCTGATAGAACGCCCGGAGATTGGCGACGCCCGTGCGGGGGTCGGCACGCGCCTGGTCCCGCTCCCGCGCGACCGCCGCCCGGAGGCGAGCCACCGTCTCTGCCACGATAGCCAGCGCGCCGAGCCGGAGCAGGCCGTTCCAGTAGGGAATCGACCCGTGCGCGTAGTCGCCATGCGTGAGGGCGTCGGTGAGGAGCCAGGCGACGGTAGCGGCGCCGGCAACCCCCAGGCCGGGACGGCGACCCGCGAACCACGTCACCACGACGACCGGGGCAAGATAGAACAAGAGAGGAGTGAGCTCGGGACCGGTCGCGAAGTCGAGGTAGCCCAGCCCGGCCACGGCGACGAGTCCGGCAACCACGATGGCCCACGGCGGGCCTGCGCCGAAAGGACGGGTGATGCGTACCCCCGCGAGGGTCGGTCGGTGAGAAGATAACCCCTCCGCTTAGCACAGTGCGATCTGGTCGGGCGGGCCGGCGGGATAGCGCAGCCGCCCACCCGGCAGCACCTGAGCGTGCGGCGACAAGTGATGCGGCTCCACCCGCGCGGCGCCGAGGATGTGGCCCACGTCATGCCCCTGCACCACCAGCGCGTCGGCGATCAGCTGGCGGTGGCAGCGCCAGGGCACGGCTTCCGCGCACAGGATCGCCGTCGGCCCAGCCCGCGCGAGCTCGCGCAGCCGCACCAGCGCATCCGCGAACTCCGGCGTCTCCATGTAATCCGCGTAGCCGCGGAAGCCGGCGGTGCGCCACCCCGTGTTGAGCGAGTCCGGCCGCGCCGCGCGCCGCCCGCCGAGCTCGGGCGCGTGATGGTAGCCGACGCCCACCTCCTGGAGCGCGGTCGCGAGCGCATCGCGGGCGAACTGCGGGTGGCGGCGCGACCCCGGGTAACGGCGCACGTCCACCACCTGCGTGACCCGATGGGCCGCGAGCAGGCCCAGCAGCTCGCTGAGAGCCCGAGTCGAGTGTCCGATCGTGTAGATCACATCGAGGAAAAAAAGAATCACGGGGGGCTGGTGGCAATCCGGGGAATCGGTGAGCTTGAAGAACGTACTCGCGAGGAGGCAAGGATGACGGAAAAGGAGCAGTTCCTGGGGGCGCTCGAGAAGGAGCTCCCCACTACCATGCGGGTGCTCAAGGCCTACCCGGCCGCTAAGGGAGACCTGAAGCCGCACGCCAAGTGCAAGTCGGCGAGGGAGCTCGCCTGGATGTTCGTGACCGAGCAGAAGGCGAGCGAGCAGGCGCTCGACGGCGGGATCGAGTTCGGGAAGATGCCGAAGGCGCCCACGACCCTGCCGGAGGTGATCGCTGCGTACGAGAAGTCGTCCAAGGCATTCGTCGACCGCATCAAGCGGACGCCCGACGCGGAGCTCAACAAGACCGTGAAGTTCTTCGTGGCGCCGAAGCAGATGGGTGACGTCCGCAAGATGGACCTGCTCTGGTTCATGCTGATGGACCAGGTGCATCACCGCGGCCAGTTCACCGTCTACCTCCGCATGGCGGACGGCAAGGTCCCGTCGATCTACGGGCCGTCGGCGGACGAACCCTGGATGTAGCCTGTCGCCGGTCGTAGGTCGGACCCCCGCTCCGCGACAAAACAACGCAGTCGCTGCGCGGGGGGCCCGACCCACGACCACAACAAATTTCGACCGCAAGAACCGGATAGATCGCGGCGCGGCAAGGCGCTAAGTTTTCCAGCGTGAGCCGTGCCGCTGCCGTTTCCGACCTGACCGTGGAGCGCCGCTGGCGCATCGTGCTGGCGCGTGATCGGCGCTACGACGGCGCGTTCGTCTATGCGGTGCAATCGACGGGGATCTACTGCCGCCCCTCGTGTCCCAGCCGGCGTCCGCGCCGCGCCCACGTCGCGTTCTTTCCGGGACCGGAGGCGGCGGAGCTGGCAGGCTTCCGCCCGTGCCGCCGCTGCCGGCCGGGCGAGGCCGCCGCGGCGGTCCCCGGCGTTCCCCTGGTGCGTGCCGTCTGCCGGCTGATCGACGCGCACCCGGACCGGCCTGCGAGTCTCGCCCTCCTGAGCGCTCAAGCCGGCGTGACGTCCCATCGCCTGCTGCGCACGTTTCGGCGGGTGCTCGGTATCAGCCCGCGCCAGTACCGCGACGCCCGGCGCCTCGACCGGTTCAAGACGGAGCTGCGCGCGCGGGGCCGTGTGAGCCCCGCTTTGTACGAAGCGGGATATGGCTCGACCAGCCGTGTCTACGAGCGAGCGCACGCGCAGCTCGGGATGACGCCCGCAACGTACAGCCGCGGCGCGCCGGGCACGCGCATCGCGTTCGCGATCGTTCCCTGCGCCTTCGGCCGGCTGCTGGTGGCGACTACGGCGCGCGGGATCTGCCGTATCAGCCTGGGGAGCGGCGCGAAGGCGCTCGCGGCGGGGTTGCGCGCCGAGTTCCCCGCCGCCGAGCTGCGCCGCGATCGCAGCGCGCTCGCCGCGTCGGTCGGCGCCTTGCTGCGCTACCTGGACGGGCGTCCGGAGCCGCTCGACCTGCCGCTGGACGTGCGTGCCACGGCGTTCCAACGGCGGGTGTGGGAGGCGCTGCGTCGCATCCCCTACGGGGCGACGCGGTCCTACGCCGAGATCGCGCGTGCCATCGGCGCGCCGTCCGCTACGCGCGCCGTGGCGCGCGCCTGCGCGACGAACCCCGTGGCCCTCGTCATCCCCTGCCACCGGGTCGTGCGAGCGGACGGCGGGCTCGGCGGCTACCGCTGGGGGGTCGCGCGCAAACGCTCACTGTTGGAACAGGAGCGGGCGACCACCGCGAACTAGGGTTGCGACGCGGGCAATTCTTCGGCCTCGAACTCGATCTTCACGGCGTCGAGCGTGAGCGGACTGGCCGCTGTCACTAACCCCTCCCCTTCCGCCTTCACCGCCCGGCTCGCGGCGAGCGCCGCCTGTACCTCCGCCAGTGACGCGAGATGCTCGTCGTCATCGCCTTCCCGGGCGTCGACTTCGGTGCCGCTCACGATATGGATGACCGTGCCGTCGGCCAGCGTGACCGTATTGGCCGTCTGATCCACCGACCGCACCATCCCTTCGAAGTCCCGCTCGCCTTCGACCTCCGGGTTCTGCGCTTGGAGCCGGGTGGTCCCGTCGCTCCCCCGTAGCTCGATGCTCATGCCCAAGAGCTTGAGCACGGCATCGGGCGGCGAGGTGGGACTGGTGACGAGGTTGGCACTGGTCACGTTGAGGCTGATCCGGGGATGTTCGTTGTCCTGGTCGCGCCTGAGCTCGGTAGCGAGAAAGGTCGCGTCGCCCGGGGCCTGCGGAGTGGCGGGCGGAGCGCGGCGCGCCTTCACCGCCGGATGCCGTCCGGCCGCGAGGTCGGCCTGCACGTGCGCCACAAAATCTGCGAGCGTCATCCCGCCGCCCTCCGACATGAGCGCGGCGTGCTCATCGCTGTCGCCGTCGTCGGGCCGGAACTGCGTCGACGAGTTGAAGCCGACCTTCAGCCCACCCAGCTCCAGCGTGACCGTCCCCTGATCGGCTGTGGCGCTGATCGCGTTGATCCGGCTGCGGACCTCTTCAGGACGCGCCAGCTCGTCGGTCGTCTCGATCGCGACGCGCCGCGCGACCAGGGTACCGGGAATCAGGCCCACGTCCACGCGAGCGGGACCGGTCTGGAACAGGCTTTGGGCGTCGGGGAGCGAGATGCTGCGGGAGAACTGGATCGAGCCGGACCCGGGATTGGTTGACGCGTGGTCGCAGGCCGTGGCGGCCAGTACGACCAGGACTGCGGCCAAGCTCTCGCGAACGTGCAGCGACATGGGGCGCCTCCTTATGACTCGGATTCACGCTGTTTCCCTGAGGACTCAGGGAACGTCGCTTCCGTAACGGAGCAGACGACCTGCCACTACACCGGAGCGGGGTCGAGGGGGGCGACCGGTTGCGAGATGAGACGCCTCGCAACGAAACGGGGCGGGCTGGCGCGAAATGAGACGGTTACATTTGCGCTTACATGACGCACGATCTCCAGCCTGACGATCGGCTCGGCGACTTCACGGCCGACAGCCGCGTCCTGACGTTGACGGGCATGGCCGCCCTGATCGGCGTGATCAGCGCGTTCGTCGCCCTCGCGCTGCTGCGGCTCATCGGGTTCTTCACCCACCTGTTCTATTACCACGCGATCGACAGTCGCCTCGTCTCGCCGGCCGACAACCGCCTGGGTGTCTGGGCGTTGTTGGTGCCCATCGTCGGGGGCCTCATCGTCGGGCTCATGGCGCGGTACGGCTCCGAGCGGATCCGGGGCCACGGCATCCCGGAGGCGCTCGAGGCGATCCTGATCGGGCAGAGCCGCATGTCCGCCCGGGTCGCCGTGCTCAAGCCGCTGTCCTCCGCCATTTCCATCGGGACCGGCGGGCCGTTCGGCGCCGAGGGGCCGATCATCATGACGGGAGGGGCGTTCGGCTCGCTGTTCGGCCAGGCGTTCCATCTATCGCCGGCGGAACGGAAGACGTTGCTCGTCGCCGGCGCCGCGGGCGGGATGGCCGCGGTGTTCGGCACGCCGCTGGCCGCGGCGCTGCTCGCCGTGGAGCTGCTGCTGTTCGAGTGGAAGCCGCGCAGCTTCATCCCCGTGGCCTGCGCGGCGGCGGTGGCGGGCGCGGTGCGCGTGCCGCTGCTCGGCACGGGCCCGCTCTTTCCGGTGCCGCTACACGCCGCGTTGGCCACGCGCGAGCTCATCATCGCGCTCGCGCTCGGGATCACGGCCGGCTTCGGGTCGGGGCTGCTCACATGGCTCGTGTATGCGTGCGAAGACCTGTTTCGCAAGGTCCCGATTCACTGGATGTGGTGGCCCCTCCTGGGCGGCGCCGTGATCGGGATCGGCGGTCTGCTCTCCCCGCGTGCGCTCGGCGTCGGCTACGACACCATCCACGACCTCCTCACGGGGCAGCTCGTCGGCGTCGCACTCCTCGGCTTGATGGTGACCAAGGCGGTGATCTGGGCCGTGGCCCTCGGCTCGGGGACGTCGGGCGGCGTGCTCGCCCCGCTCCTCATCATGGGGGGCGCGCTCGGCGCACTCGAGGCGCACTGGATCCCCACGGGCGACCCCGGGCTCTGGGCCGCGCTCAGCATGGGCGCGATGATGGGCGGCACGATGCGCTCCCCGTTCACCGCTGTCGCGTTCATGGTGGAGCTGACGCACGACGTCAACGTGCTGCCGGGACTCTTCGTCGCGTGCGTCGCCGCGGATGCCGTGACGGTGCTTCTCATGAAACGCTCGATCCTGACCGAGAAGGTCGCGCGGCGCGGGTATCACCTGACGCGCGAGTACAGCGCGAACCCGCTGCACCTCCTGCGGGTGCAAGACGTGATGGAGCCCCCGGTGCTGCCGGTCGCCGACCGGCCGGCGGTCGTCAGCTATCCCGACGAGCTCCTGGATCACGCGTTGACCAAGATGCTCGAGCACGAAGTCGACCTCTTGCCGGTCGTCAACCGGAGCGAGCCCGAAGAGGTCATCGGGTACGTGGCGCGCGACGGGATCCTGGGGGCGTGGGTGCAGTTCGCCCGCGACGAGGGGCGCCGCGAGCCCGGCTGGCTCGCGGCGCAATTCCGCAAGGTGCGGGACCGCGCGGCGAGTTAGCGGTTTCCCGCTCCCGTCGCCGCCTCGGTGACGCTCCGCCGGTGCTTCTCGTACCAGCTCATCATGTAGAGTTGCGTGCGCATGAAGTTCGACGGCTTCGAGCCCGTGCCGTGATACTCACCATTGAAGCGGAGCATGACGGTCGGCACGTTGCGGATCTTGAGGGCCGCGTAGTACTCCTCGGTCTGGGGAATCGGCGTGCGCCGGTCGAGCTCGCCCGTCATCAGGAGCGTCGGCGTGGTCACGCGCCCCACGTACATGAGGGACGAGTGCGCCAGCCACTCGTCGGGCTTGTCCCAGAACGCCTGACGGAAGAAGCTGAACGTGAACAGCGGGATGTCCGTCTGGCCCGCCATGCTGATCCAGTCGATCACCGGGCAGCGCACCGCGGCCGCCGCGAAGCGGTTGGTGTGCCCGATCACCCAGCTCGAGAGCACGCCGCCGCCCGAGCACCCCGACACGTACAGGCGAGTGGTGTCGACGTAGCCGCGACCGACCACCGCGTCCACCCCGGCCATGAGGTCGTCGAAGTCGGGTCCCGGATAATTGTGGTCAATGCCGTTGGAGAACGCGTCGCCGTACCCGGTCGAGCCCCGCGGGTTGGTGTAAAGCACCACGTAGCCGTTCGCGGCGAAGTTCTGGAACATGTAGCTGAACCCCACGTTGTACATCGCGAACGGGCCGCCGTGGATCTCGAGGATCAGCGGATACTTCTTCGCCGCATCGAACGCCGGCGGCTTGACGACCCAGCCCTGCACGCGCGTGCCGCCGGTCGAGGTGTACCACAGCTCCTCGACGCGACCCAGCCGCTTGTTCCCCAGCACGTCGTCGTTGACGGCGGTGACGCGTGTCGGGGCTTGCCCGCGCCGCAGATCGATGCGCACCACGTCCGGACCGTGCTCGGGGTCGCTGCGCACGCCCACGCCCACGAGCGTGCGCGCCAGCGACGTGAGCGAGACCACCTGCGCCCCCTGCGTGACGTCCCGCAGGCCGCCCGCGAGATCGACGTACCGCACGTTGATCGACCCGCGGTCCGGGGCCGTGAAATAGATGCCCTTGCCGTCCGGCGCCCAGCGCAGGTTGTCCGGATCCCGGTCCAGCGTGCGGGAGAGGTCGCGCAGCCCTGAGCCGTCGAGCCCTGCGGTCCACAAGTCCGCCGTGCGGTGCGTGTGGTCCGAGGAGTCGGCCCCGGTGAACGCGACGGTGCGGCCATCCGGCGACACCGTGGGGTCGGCCCAGAAGCCGGGCCGGGAGACGAGCGGCCGGATCGCACCGCTCGCCACATCCAGCGCGTAGATGCGCGACACCTGGTACTGGCGGTCCCAAGTGCTGTCCCGCAGCCCGTCGAACACGATCGTGCGTCCGTCGGGCGTCCAATCGTAGCCCGCGCCGAACGCGAGCCCGTCGAAGCGGGCGCCCACGTGCCAGCGCCCGCTCGTCAGCGCGCGCGCGGTGCCGCCGTCGGCGGGCACGAGGAACAGGTGCGTGAAGCCCTGCTGCGTGAACCCGACCTTGTCCTGGCGGTAGTGCAGGTCATCCACCACGCGCGGCGCGGGCGTCCACTTCGCCCCCTCGGGCGCCTTGGGGAGGGAGATGCTCCAGCGCGTCGAATCGGGAACGAGCATCACGAAGGCGATCGCTTTGCCGTCGGGCGCCCACTTCGCATCGGTCGGCGTCTCGGTCAGGCGCGTCACCTGAGACGAGGCGCCCTCCGCATCCATCCAGCGCACGAAGATCTCAGTGCCTTTGGGCTCGCCGTCCGCGAAGTACAGAATGCGCGTGCCGTCCGGCGACCACCGCGCGTCCGATCCCTTCACGAGGAAGCGGTGATGCGATCCGTCGGCGCCCATGATCCACAGCGCCGACTCCCACTTGTCGTCGATCTTGTTCACCCAGCGTCGCGTGTACACGATCTGCGACCCGTCGGGGGAGATCTGCGGGTCGACGACCTGCTCCCAGTCGAGGTAGTGGTCGACCGTGAGCAGGGTGTCGGAGGTGATTTCCTGAGCGCGGACGGGCCGGCCTGCGACCGCGGCCGCGACGACGACGAACGCACAGCAAAGAAGTTTGCGCATCAGCGTGCCGCTTTCGCGCCTCCCGTTAGACTGTCCTTGACCACCTGACCGCCCTTCATCACGAACGCCACGTGCTCCAGCACCGTCACGTCCTGCAGGGGGTCGCCCACGACCCCGATCACGTCGGCGAACTTGCCCGGCTCGAGCGCGCCCACGCGGTCCGCCCAGCCGAGCAGGTCGGCAGCGTTGACGGTGGCCGCCTGGATCGCCTGCAGCGGCGTCGCCCCCCACCGGACCATGTGCGCGAACTGTTTCGCGTTCCAGCCGTGCGGGTACACGCCCGCGTCCGTGCCGAACGCGATCTTCACCCCCGCCTGCACCGCCTTCTTGAAGTTCTCCCGCTGCTGGCGGCCCACCAGGCGCTCTTTCTCGATGATCTTCTGCGGAAAGCCGAGTCGCGTGTACTCGGCGATGATGTAGTCGTCGTTGTAGATGTCGGCGACGAGGTAGGTGCCGCGCTCCTTCATGAGGCGGATGCCCTCGTCGTCGATCAGGCTGCCGTGCTCGACCGAGGCGACCCCGGCGCGCACGGCGCGCTTGATCGCCTCGGCGCCGTGCGCGTGCGCGGCCACTTTCCGCCCCCACATCGCCGCCTCCTCGACCACCGCGTTGAGCTCCTCCTGCGTGTACTGCGGGGCGCCGACCGATTCTTCTTCGGACAGGACGCCGGCGCTGGCGAGGACCTTGATGAGATCCGCGCCATACTTCACCTCGAACCGGATCTTCTCGCGGATCTGGTCCACGCCGTTGGCGATCCCGGAGAATCCTTCGAACCGGAGGTAGGGAGACATGCCGTTCACGTCGCCGTGTCCCCCCGTGGCGGAGAGGGGCATGGTCGAAACCAGCATGCGTGGCCCCGGGATCGCGCCTTCGTTGATGGCGTTGCGCAGCGCCACGTCGATGAACTCGCCGGCCCCGACGTTCCGCACGGTGGTGAACCCCGCGTCGAGCGTGCGCTTCGCGAAGACGTGCGCCCGGACCGCTTCGTCGATCGCGCTCATGCGGAACAGCTGCTTGTAGTAGTCGCCGGGATCGGATGTGATGTGGGTGTGGCAGTCGATCAACCCGGGCAGCACGGTCGCATTGCGCAGGTCGATCACCCGCGCATCGCGCGGAGCGTGGGCGGCGACGGCGTCCGCGGGGCCGACGTCCTTGATACGGTCGCCCTCGATCAGGATGGCCTGGTTCGTCAGCACCGTGCCCGTGCGCACCGCGATGAGCCGCCCCGCGCGCACCAGCACGCTCGCGCGCGCCACCGAGTCCGACTGGGCGGCGACGTCGCGGCCGGCGAGGAGGCCCGCGACGACGATCACCGCGACGCGCCGGATCATCGGGCGCCTCCGATCGTCTTCTCGACGCGCTGCGCGAACACGTGCGCCCCGGCCGGCGCCATGATCCTCGCGTCCCCCTTGATTTCGTAGCTGTCGGCGAGCACCGGCTTCCCGCTCGTGGCATCGAACAGCTCGGCCGTGAGCAGCCACACGAGGTTCGACAGGTTCGAGATGGTGCCCTTGGCCACCCAGCGGGCTCCGAGCCGCCGCGCCACGGCCAGGGCGCACTCGTTGCCGCAGGGGTTGCCGCCGGCCTCGGCGGCCGCGACGGCGACCGCGACCACGCTCGAATCGACCAGCGTCACCAGCTCCGATGCCCGCAGCGTCGCGAGCAGCCTGCTCGTCGCGGCCGCCACGACCGCCGTGTCGCCCGGCCCGAGCACGTTGGCGTGCTCGCCGTCGAACCGCAGGTTCACGACCACGATCGCCGGGCGGGGCCCGGCACCTTGCGCCCCAAGGCGCGGGGGGAGAGTGTCCACCAACAGCAGCAGCAAGACGAGCGCAACAGCGGTGGCGCGCACGCGAATCCTCCGGGTCGTGAGACGTCCAGAATGGGTGTAATCTAGAGGTCCCTCGACCGGGACACCAATGACCTCGACGCGCCCTTTGGCAAGCGATCAACGCGCCACCGTCGTCGCGGGCTTCCTCGGCTGGACGCTCGATGCGTTCGACTTTTTCCTGGTCGTCATGACGCTGACGGCGATCGCCAAGGAATTCGGCAAGACCGACAAGGACATCGCACTATCGATCACGCTCACGCTCGCATTCCGACCGGTGGGCGCGTTCATCTTCGGGCTGCTCGCGGACCGGTACGGCCGCAAGCTCCCCCTGATGATCGACCTGGTGTTCTACTCGGTGATCGAGGTCCTCACGGGGTTCGCGCCGAACTACACGACGTTTCTCGTGCTCCGGGCCCTGTTCGGGATCGGGATGGGCGCCGAGTGGGGCGTGGGCGCGTCCCTGGTCATGGAGAAAGTGCCACCCCGGTATCGGGGCGTCGTGTCGGGCTTCTTGCAACAGGGGTACGCGCTGGGCTTCCTGCTCGCCGCCCTGTGTTACCGCGCCCTGTTCCCGCACTTCGGCTGGCGGCCGCTGTTCTTCATCGGTGGCCTGCCCGCGCTGCTCGCGCTGTTCGTGCGGGCGCGCGTCCGGGAGTCGGAGGTGTGGCGGGAGACCCGCCACGAGAGCTGGGGTGGGCTCGGTCGCGCGATCCGGGGCAACCTCCCGCTGTTCGCGTACATCACGGTGCTCATGTGGATGATGAACATGGTCTCGCACGGCACGCAGGACATGTATCCCACGTTCCTGCAACGACATTGGGGCTTCACGGCACAGCAGCGTGGTGATATCACGATCATTTCCATGGTCGGGGCCCTGCTGGGCGGCGTCACGTTCGGGCTCTACTCCGACCGCTTGGGACGCCGGCGCGCGATCGGGCTCGCACTCTGCGCTGCCGTCGTCGTGATTCCCCTGTGGGCGTTCGCCCCCTCGGTCCCGTTGCTCGTGGTCGGCGCTTTCGTGATGCAGTTCTTCGTCCAGGGCGCCTGGGGCGTGATCCCGGCGCACATCAACGAGCTCTCCCCCGACCCCGTGCGCGGCTTCCTGCCGGGGTTCGCTTACCAGTGTGGCGTGGCCCTGGCGGGCGCGATCGGGTGGCTCGAAGCGCGCTTCGCCGAGCATCTGGATTACGCGTGGGCCATGGCCCTCACCGCGGCAACGGTGTTCATCCTCGGTACCATCGTGGCGCAGCTCGGCCCCGAGCGCCGGGGAGTGGCATTCGGGCGCGGCTCTCCCTAGCCTTAGGGACCATGACGACGTTCGTCAAAGCCACCCAGGCGTACCAGCAGGGCCAGCGGACGCTGCCCGGGCGCTACTACAACGCGCCCGAGATCTGGGCCGAAGAGCGGGAGCGCATCTTCGCGCGGCGCTGGATCTGCGTCGGCCGCTCCGCCGAGCTCGCCCAGCCCGGGGACTACGCGGTCCGCACCGCCGGCGGCGAGAGCGTCATCGTCGTGCGCGGTCAGGACGGCACGGTGCGCGCCTTCTACAATGTGTGCCGCCACCGCGGCACCCGGCTGTGCGAGGCGGAGCGCGGACGTCTTTCCGAGACGATTCAGTGCCCCTACCACGCGTGGACCTACACGCTCGATGGCACGCTGATCGGCGCGCCGCACATGAACGAGGTCGCGGGGTTCGACAAGCGGGACTACCCGCTCCACCAGGTCGCGCTCGCCGAGTGGGAAGGGTTCCTGTTCATCACTCTGGCGGAGGAGCCGGAGCCGTTCGCGCGCGCGTTCGCTCCCCTGGAAGGCCGGTTCAGCCGCTTCAACATCGCGAGCCTGCGGTCGGCCGGTCGCATCGACTACGACGTGCACGCCAATTGGAAGCTGGTGTTTCAGAATTTCTCCGAATGCCTGCACTGCCCGATCATCCATCCGGGACTCGCCAAGCTGACGCCGTACACGAGCGGAGAGAACGACCTGTTCGACGGGCCCTATCTCGGCGGCTATATGGTGATCACCGCGCCCGGCGGCAGCCTGACCATGAGCGGCCGGGCATGCGCCCCGGCCGTGGGAGATCTACCGGCGGAAGATCAGCATCGGGTCTACTTCTACACGATCTTTCCGAACCTGCTCCTGTCGCTGCACCCGGACTATGTGATGTTCCACACGCTGTGGCCGCAGGCACCCGACCGCACCCGCATCACCTGCGAGTGGCTGTTCCACCCCGACGCCTTCGGGCAGCCGGGCTTCGATCCCGACGACGCCGTGCGCTTCTGGGACGAGACCAACCGGCAGGACTGGCATATCTGCGAGCAGAGCCACGCGGGGATCGCCTCGCGGGCCTACCAACCCGGCCCCTACTCGCCGCGCGAGGGTATTTCAGCGGCGTGGGACCGGGAGTTTCTGAGGGCGATCGGGCACGCGCGTTAAGCAGATCTTCGCGTCGCGCGCAACCAGATCCTTCGCGTCGCACAACCAGATCCTTCGCGTCGCGCGCGTTCCGCGCGCTCGCTCAGGATGACAACGCCGCGCGGCTACGGAAAAGGGAATGAGGAGGGAAGAGAGTGTCGTTGCTTCTTCTCCATTTCGAGAGGGAGCGGCCTGTCATCCTGAGCGCCGCAGGCGCGAAGGATCCGCTTTCTACCGCCGTAGGTAGTCATCCGTCTTGTTAAGCCAATCCTCGCGCGGCGGGTAGAAGATGTCCACGTCGAGCGTGTCCTCGAGCGCGTGCGCCTCGTGTGGCACGTTCGCCGGCAGGTGCAGCACTTCCCCCGCGCGCACCACGATCTCCTCGGCGCCTGTCTCACCCACCAGGAACCGCAGCGCGCCCTCCAGGATGTAGGTGAACTGCTCGTTCTCGTGCGAGTGCTTCGGGACGACACAACCCTGCTTCAGGTACACGTGTGCCAGCATGACCTGGTCGCCGGTGATCAGGCGACGCGACAGCCGCTCGTGCAATTCCTCGCGGGGAACCTCGTCCCAGCGATACCACTTCGCCGCTCGTTTACCGCCCACTGCGACGCTCCATCATGGAGTCCACCGACAACGCTACTGCGCGGCCGATTCGGCGTCAAAACCGGATGGCGGCTGTGGCGCCATATAGATAGCGTGATCGTTCACGACGCGACGTGAGGTACCGATCCGTGGATAGGGAGCAGCTGCTGAACCGGCTCGACGAGGCGTGGACAGCACTCCAGGAGGCGTACGCCGGCCTGTCTGACCCGGAGCTCCTGGTGCCTGGGGTCACGGGCGCCTGGTCGATCAAAGACATCATCGCGCACGTCACCTGGTGGGAAGAAGAGGCACTGAAGCATCTGCCGCTGATCCTCGCGGGCGGCAGGCCGCCGCGATATTCGGTCACGTACGGCGGCATCGATGCCTTCAACGCCAAGATGACGAAACAGAGGCACGACCTCTCGCTCGCGGCGGTGCTACGGCACCGGGATGATGTCCACCGCCGCCTGATCGCCCTCGTTCGCAGTGCGCCGGAGACCCAGCTCACCGGCGAAACGCGGTTTCGCCGCCGTCTGCGGCTCGATACCTACGGGCATTACCCGAAGCACGCACGAGCGATACGCGCATGGCGCGAACGACGCCTTGCCGGACCCGCCGTCGCCCGAGTAGCTTCGCGGCTCCCCCCGTGACGGAGGCCGCAGATGCCGCTCGCCGGGCTGCTGCTCCCCGAGTTCGATGAGGAGATGGCCGCCACGCGCCGGGTACTCGAGCGCGTGCCCGACGGCAAGGCGTCCTGGAAGCCGCATCCCAAGTCGATGACGCTCGGTCGGCTCGCGACGCTGGTCGCCGAGCTGCCGGCGTGGGTGGTTAACACCATCACGCACGACGAGCTCGACATCATGCCGCCGGGTGGCCCACCGCTCAAGTTCGAAGCGCTCGACAGTACGGCGCGGATCATCGAGCTGTTCGACCGCAACGCGGCCGCGGCGCGGGCCGTCCTCGCCAAGGCCCCGGATGCGGAGTTCAAGAAGCCCTGGGCGTTCAAGGTCGGCGGCCGGACCATCACCACGAACCCGAAGCTCACGGTGTACCGACGCACGGTGCTCAATCACCTCGTGCATCATCGCGGCCAGCTGACCGTGTACCTGCGGCTCACCGGCGCCGCCGTCCCCGCCGTGTACGGCCCCACGGCGGACGAGCCGAACTTCTAGGGAGCAACCCGTGCCCTCGTGGGAGCAGGCGGTCTCCGGGCTGCTGCGCGCGCTGCGGCTCGACAGCATCCGCAGCAAGATGCTGGTATTTGCGTTGCTGGCCACGCTCATCCCCTCGGTCACGACGGGCTGGATCTCCTACCTGCAAAACGAGCGCTCGCTCACGGCGAAGATCACCGGCGAGCTGCAGAGCGTCAGCGCGCAGACCGCGCGGGAGATCGACCTGTGGGTCAAGGAGCGGCTGTACGAGCTGCGCGTGTTCGCCAGCTCGTACGAAGTATCGGAGAACCTCGACCGGATCCGGCACGCCGGCGGCGAGCGGGCGCACGAGCGGCTCACCGGCTATCTCCGCTCCGTGCGCGAGCGCTTCGCGGACTACCAGGAGCTGCTGGTCGTGAACCCCGAAGGCGAAGAGCTGGCGAGCACCGCCCCGCAACCGACGGCGGTCGAGCTGCCGCCGGGGTGGACGACCACCATCCGCGCCGACAACGCCGTGGTCGGCGACGCATCCTGGGACGCCGAGCACATGAAAAGCGTCGTGGTGTTCGCGGTCCCGATCTACCAGACCGGGGGGCGGCTGCTGGGCGCCTTGACGGCCAAGCTCGATCTCGGCGCCCTGCATCGCCTGCTGCGACGCTTCGCGGGCGGCGGCGCACAGGAGGGTCAGGTGTACCTCATCGCGGCGGACGGCCACGCCATCGTGGGGTCCCGCTCCGCTCCCGCCGAGCTGATGCGCCGCACGCTGGACACCGCCGCCGTCCGCGGGCTGCTCGAGCGGGAGGGAGCCACCCGCGAGTATCGCGGCCTCGAAGGCCAGGAGGTGGTGGGGGCCGTCAAACGTGTGCCCCGCCCGGATTGGGCGGTGCTGGCGGAGGTCCCGGCGGCCGAAGCCTACCGCCAGGTGACACGGCTCCGCAACGTGACCGCGGTCATCGTGGCCGCGTTGCTCGTGGCGGTGGGGCTGTTCGCGTACTTCCTGGGGCTGTTGATTACGCGGCCGCTCGACCGTCTGACGGGGGCGGCCACGAAGGTGGCAGGGGGCGACCTCGCCGTGCACTTGCCCGTGGTGGGCGGCGGCGAGCTCGGCTATGTCACCGAGGTATTCAACGACATGGTGGCACGGCTCCACGAGAGCCGGAAGGAGCTCGAACGGCTGTCCGTCACCGATGACCTCACCGGGTTGTACAATCGGCGATATCTGATGGACGCGGTCGCCAACGAAGTGCGGCGCTCGCGCCGCCTCGATCACCCCTGCACGCTGCTCATGGCCGACGTCGACCACTTCAAGGAGTACAACGACGACTACGGCCACCTGGCGGGCGACGAAGCGCTCAGGCGCATCGCGGGCATCCTGCGCGAGACGACGCGCGACGTGGACTGCGCCGCACGCTACGGCGGTGAGGAGTTCGTGGTGTTGCTGCCCGAGACCAGGGCGGCCGGGGCAATCGAGACGGCCCAGCGCTTCCGCACCCGCCTCGCCACCGACGAGCTGGTGGGCGGGAAGCTCAGCGTGAGCATCGGGGTGGCCCAGTTCCCCGAGGATGGCGACGCGCCCGACGCGCTGCTCGCCCGTGCCGACGCGGCGCTGTACCGAGCGAAGCGCGAGGGCCGCGATCGCGTGCTGCGGGCGCCCCCCCCGTCCCTCCCGCCCCCGGCCTCAGCCTAACGGCCGCCCGGCTCGATCCCCCGCCGCGCCACCAGGCTCAAGAGCATCCAGCCGGCGCGACCGCCGTCATCGCCGACGCGCACCCACCGCTCGAGATAGGAATAGCCGACGAGCTCGGCGCCCGGCTCCACGGTGAACAGCACTTTGTACGCCGCGCCCGGCCCGTCCCGCACCCGGCCCCGCGCCGTCGCTTGCAGCCGCACCGGAACCGCGAACGACACCTCGCCCGTGCGGAGCGGCGGCCGACCGCCGGCGCCGAGACGGCTCCGGCCGACGCCGGCCAGGCTCTTCGCCTGGTTCGCCAGGTACAGCGCGCCGCCGTAGTTCTGCTTCGCGAACACGGCACTCGCCTGCTCGAGCAGCGCGCCGGTCTGCGCGGCGTCCGAGCCGCCTCCCGGCGGCGTCCCGGTCGCGGCGCGCAGTGCCTGGACCGCAATCTCCGCTTCGGCGATGGCCGACGCGGCCTCCGCTCGGCTGGCGACGGTTTGGAGCTTCGCCAGCGCGCGCACGACCTCTTGCCGCGCCTCGTCCAGTCGCGCCTGCAGGTCCTCGACCTGCGCATCCCGCTCGGCCAGCTGCAGGTCGAGACGCGCGACGCGCTGCTCCAGCATCGAATCGCGCGCCGACACGCCCCGCGGTGCCGACGGCCCGCCGGCCGCGCTGTCTTTGGCCGCCTGAGGCGTCACGGGCGTGGACTGCGGCGCACACGCCGCGAGCGCTGCCCCGAGAATCGCACTCAGGAACCGGCGAGGGACGTAACGCCCACAGGTGCGAGCGACCGGGGCTCGCCGGTGCGGGCCGCTCACCCGGCGGCCTCGTGCGAATCGGCCTGCTGCTGCATCGGCTCGTGGGCCTGGCCGCTGACCCAGACGCCGGGGTGTGGAATCGTGACCACGAAGCCGTCGCTCACCCGCAGCGGCCGTGCCTGGTAGGCGGCGAGCGCGTCGCGCCACGGCGCCGGAAGCTCGCCCGCCGAGCGCAGGGGCAGAGCGATGGCGTTGCCGACCCGCCCGATCACCGTGTTCTCCACCACATCGGTGAGCGGCCGGCCGGCGGGTTCGCGCAGCTTCGAGAGCGCCACGTGCCGCGCCGCCGGATCCCCCGCCGAAATGATGGCGGTCGAGTAATACAGCAGGTTCGCTTCGATGTGCTCGAGCAACCGGCTGGGCGGCGCGCTCGAGGGAGCCGTGCTCGGCTGGTCGCCCGAGAGCAGGCGCTCCAGGTCCGGGAGCAGACCGCGGTCGAGCAGCGTGCGGCGGAACAAGTACCCGAAGCGCCGAACCACGTCGGGCGTCGCGACGTTCGGCAGCCGGAACGGCACGAACAAGACGGGGCGGGCGCGGGGACTCCGCACCATCACCTTGAAGCGCTCGAGCGGCTCGAAGAAGTGGAAGGTGACGAGCCGGTCCCGCGTGGTGTTGCGCACGTGACGGATCGCGCCCGTTGCCGGCGTGTCGGCGGGGGCGTCCACCACACCGAGCGGCCGACGGCGCAGCGCGTGACTCATGCGCTCGGTGCGATCACGGATCATCTGGACCGTCTCCGCCGCCACGGCCTCGAGACCGGGCTCGGCCACGGTGAGCGGGTCGAGCTGCAGCTCGGGTCGGAGCGCCGTGATCAGGTCGCCGAGCATCGACGTCCCGACCATGCGGGCGAGGATCTGGAGCGGGCGCTCGCGCCCCTCCGCTTCCCGTCGCCAGCGACCGTCGAGCACGGCGAGCTTGGCCTCGTCCCCCGGCGTCAGCGTCACGCTGTAGAGCAGCTCACCCCAGAGCACGCCGAGCGACTGCCAGTACTCCTCCAACTCGATGAGCACGCCGTAGCGCATCGCCGACGGACCGTCGGTCGCGGGCGAGAAGAAGTCTAGGGCGCCGTCGCGCGCCCCTGCCGTCGAAGGACGCGTCGCCGAGGAACGCTCTGCGAACATGACGAGCCGCTGGAAATAGAGGACGTGCCCGGGTGCTTCCGGCTGTTCGGCGGCGCGGGGAGGCGGCGGTTGCGCAGCGGGCGCCTCGCGCGCCGGCCGCTCACCCGAGTGGCCGATCGATCCGATCGTGGGCGGCAGCTGCGTCGGCGCGGCGAGCGGCGTCGGTCCCTCGCCGAGCGTAGCGGTCGCGAGCTCGATCGGGTCCTCGCTGCGCAAGCCCACGCGGATGCGCAACCGGGGCGTCTCGCGGCGCGGGATCGCGACGGTCCCGTCCGCATCGCTCACCCAGTGGCCCTCGGCGTTCCCGGCGCGGTCGAGCACCGTCACGGGCACGCCCTGTGCGGGCCTGCCCGTGTCCTGGTTCACGATCCGGAACAGCCAGACGTCGTTCGCGCCGGTGGTCATAGGGGGCCCCAATATGTGATACGACGGGAGGGGCGTACAACGGCGGATGACACGTTGCCGGGTAAGGCGTTGCCGGGTAGAGCGTTACCAGAGGCGACCTGGCACCGACGGCGGGGAGGCCCGCTCGTCGTTCGCGGCTGAAGCCGCGGCTCGGCATGTACCGCTGAAGCGGCAGAGCTCGACGTCAGTTTACTGACACGTGCCGAGTCGCGGGTTTACCCGCGGACGGGGACGCCCGGTGCGTGCCCTTGAGTGTGGCGCTGATGGTGTGGTGTGACCTGGGTTGAGCGAGGGTGTCTACCGCAAATCGAACATGAAGTGGTGCATGTAGTCGATGGTCGCCTGCTGCTCGCTCACCTGGAAGGCGAGCACGTCCCCGATCGTGATGACCCCAACGAGCCCGCGGTCGCTCACCACCGGCAGGTGGCGGATGCGCTTCCCGGTCATCATGGCGGCGCATGCATCGACTCGCGTGTCCGGGGCGCAGGCGGTCACGGGTGTGGTCATGACGTCGGCGACCTTGGTCGCGGCGGGATCGCGCCGTTGCGCGACCACA
>Ga0209472_1000045_pt1 | contig 66680 bp, 65 predicted proteins | sample GraSoiAngelo_130_FD_185887 | JGI IMG/M metagenome (GOLD analysis project Ga0209472, IMG submission 185887) | Grasslands soil microbial communities from the Angelo Coastal Reserve, California, USA - 14_0929_02_20cm (SPAdes) (version 2) | ecosystem: Environmental > Terrestrial > Soil > Grasslands ... | reverse complement strand
ATCTTGCGAAGGGCAGGGAACGTTTCGTGGATCAGGTGCGCTTCGTACGCTTGAGCAGCCTCGCTGCGCGCTAGGCCCCGCCATTGACGCGAAATCATTGGGCACACGCTCCAGTTTGCACGGTGTTCTGGTGACGTCTAACGTTCGCAATGACGCGCACTGATCGGCGCGCGTAGCGGCGCTGAATAAGTGTCGCTGTCGATTGCGCGGTTAGCCGCCCTATTGAACAAGCTCGCCTCCGAATGCTTGCCTTCCCGCGGCTGCAGGACTGTACTGCACATGCACGAGCTCGCTAGAGCGACCCACACCGTTTGCCACGGCCTTAGTGAGCGCAGCGACCTGCTCGACAAGTGCAGACTCGACCGGCGGATGGGCGAGAAGCACGGTGACAAACACTGGAAGCTCGGCCTGCGAACCGGCCACGAGATTCTCTGCGTAGCACGCACTGCTAAGGTAGCGAAGACGGACCCAGGTATTCCCAGACTGGCTGCCAAGGACCACGCCAAGCGCATTTGCCAGCGCTTCCGCCGAGATTGCACGAAACTCGGCTTCAGATTCGCAGACAAGCTCAACGTCGACGATGGGCATGGGCGGCTAACGTCGAAGCCAACTGGCGCGCGCCCTCGATGCAACAACAAGGTGCGCTGCTTCTCGCGCGCCCGTGTTGGGCGACTGGTTAGCCGGCCCTTCCGTCGATAAGCGCATAAAGCACCCGATCAATAGTCTGCCCGTCCTTCACAGCGCTGGCTCGAAGCACGCCTTCGCGAACAAAGCCACACTTCTCGAGTACTCGCATTGACGCTGGGTTCCATTCGAAGACCGGCGCCTCAAGACGGATCAGACCAAAACGACGCATCGCATATGGCGAGACCGCTTTCACCGCTTCGGTCATGATGCCACGACCCCAATAGGGCTCCCCCAACCAGTAACCGAACTCTGCGGATTTAAGGTAGATGCCCTCTTTCAATGTGACTCCAATGGCTCCCACAGCCAAACCATCAACCTCGATCGCCCAAGACGTGGGCTCTGGCATCTGAGCCAAGTACGAAAACCACCGATCAGCATCGGCATCTGTATAAGGGTGCGGGAATACGTGCGCGAGGTTGCGCCAAATGTTTCGGTTGTTCGCGAACCGAACCAGGGCAGCCTTATCACTTCGCGCCCATTCGCGGATTACACTTTTTTCGCACTCAAGTCTCACTCGTGCACAGTTCCGTCCGGACGGCTAACGAATGAAATAGTCGATTTAGACGCCGAATATCATAGCGGGTCTTGTTTGGCGGTGTGTCAACGCCTTTTCGGATTACGGCGTTGGGGTTACACGTGATGAACAAGGGCGCGCGCGGCGTGAAAAGCCCGCTCGATCGGCTGGAGCAGCGGCGCGCCGCCTACAGGATCGAGGCGGGAGTTACTACGAGCCCGAGTAGATGTAGTCCCGCGTGAGAGGGAGCGGACTGGCGCGCGGATCGGCGCTCTGCGTGGCGAGCACCTGCTGGATCGAGACCCAGCGCTGGGCGAAGGCGTGCGCGCAGCCGGCGAGGTAGGTGCGCCAGATGCGCAGGCGCTTCTCGTCGGCGTGCTTGCGCGCCGCGGCGAGGTTGGCCTCGAGCCGGTCCGACCAGTGCCGCAGGGTCCTGGCGTAGTGCAGGCGCAGCGTCTCGACGTCCATCACCTCGAGGCCGGCCGCGGCCATTTCCTTCAGCACCAGCGAGACGTGCGGCAGCTCGCCGTGCGGGAACACGTACTTGCCGATGAACTCGCCCGCGCCCAGGCCGACGGCGCGGCTCTCGGGATCGATCGAGGTGATGCCGTGGTTCATGACGATGCCGCCGTCCTTCAGCAGCCGCCGGATGGCGCCGAAGTACAGCGGCAGGTTCCTCAGGCCGACGTGCTCGAACATGCCCACCGAAGCGATCTTGTCGTACAGCGCTGCGCCGGGGATGTCGCGGTAGTCCTGCAGCAGCACTTTGCAGCGGCCGGCGAGGCCGTCCGCCTTGATGCGTTCGTTCGCGAGGCGATGCTGGTTCTCGGAGAGCGTCACGCCGGTTGCCTCGACGCCGTAATGCCTGGCGGCCCAGCGCACCAGCGCGCCCCAGCCGCAGCCGATGTCGAGGAGCTTGTCGCCCGGCTGCAGGCGCAGCTTGCGGCACAGGTGGTCGAGCTTCTGCGCCTGCGCGAGGTGGATGTCCTCGTCGCCGGTCTTGAAGTAGGCGCACGAGTACACCATCTCGCGGTCGAGGAACAGCGCGTAGAACTCGTTCGAAACGTCGTAGTGGTACTGGATGGCCTTCGCGTCAAGGCTGCGCGTGTGCAGGTTGACGACGAGCGGGCGGCGGCCTTTCTTCTCGCCGCCGAGGTGGCGCGACAGGCCTTCTGCGGCGCGCAGCACTTCCTGGATCGGCCCTTCGACGTCGACGTGGCCCTCGACGTACGCCTCGCCGAGCTTGGCGAGGTCCGGGTCGATGAAGTACTTGAGCGCGCCGGCGTTCGCGACCCTGATGGTGACCGAGGTCTGCTGGGCGAGCGCGTAGCGCTTGCCGTTCCACAGCTCGATGGCGAGCGGCAGGTCGGCGCGCCGCTTCAGGTCGTCGATGGCTTTTTCAACCTGCGATTCGAGCAGCATCAGGGCGCCTTCTCGCGCAGGGTGACGAACTCCTCGGCCGCCGTCGGATGAATGCCGAGGGTGGCGTCGAAGTCGGCCTTCGTCGCGCCGAGCTTCACCGCGATCGCCACGCCCTGGATGACTTCGCCGGCGTCGGGGCCGATCATGTGCGCTCCCACGACGCGCTGCGAGGCGCGCTCGACGACGAGCTTCATGAAGGTGCGCTCGCTCTTCTCGGTGAGCGTGAGCTTGAGGGCGCGGAACGAGGTCTTGTACACGTCGATCGCGCCGTGGGCCTTGCGCGCGGCCTCCTCGGACAGGCCGACGCTGGCGAGATTCGGGTTGGCGAAGACTGCGGTCGGCACGTTAGCGTGGTCCACGGGCGTCGGCGAGTTGCGAAACAGCGTCCTGGCAAGCCACATCGCCTCCGCGGTCGCGACCGGGGTCAGGTTGATCCGGTTGGTGACGTCGCCGATGGCGTAAATCGAGTCTACCGTGCTCCTGGAGTATTTATCCACCACTACCGCGCCGTCGGCGGACAGTTTCACACCCGCGGCCTCCAGGCCGAGGTCCCTGGTGACCGGCCTGCGCCCGGTCGCGAACATCACCAGGCCGTAGTTCTGGACGCTGTCGTCGCGGAACAGGACCTCGATCTGCGCGCCGAGCTTCACCAGGCGCACGGGGTCCACGTTGAGCCGCACGTCGACCCCCTTGCGGGCCATCTCCTCGCCGAGGCGCTCGCCGATCTCGGCGTCGAAGCCGCGCAGCAGCCGGCCGCCGCGGTACGCGAGCGTGGTGGGCACTCCCACGCCGTTGAAGATCGAGGCGAACTCCACCGCGATGTAGCCGCCGCCGACCACCAGCGCGCGCGAGGGCAGCTTCTGGAGGTGGAAGGCCTCGTTCGACGTGATGGCGAGCTCGGCTCCGGGGATCTGCGGCAGGCGCGGCCAGGCGCCGGTCGCCACCAGGATGTGCCGGGCGGTGCAGGTGCGGCCGTTCACCTCGACTTCATTGGCCCCCTTGACGACCGCACGGCCGCGGATGATTTCCACTCCCGCAGCGGTCAGGGCGCGCTCGTAGAGGCCGTTGAGGCGCTCGATCTCGCGGTCCTTGTTCGCGAGCAGCCTGGGCCAGTCGAAGCTCGGCGCGCCGGCGTTCCAGCCGTAGGCCTCTGCGACCTCGAAATCCTCGCGGAAATGCGCCGCGTACGAGAGCAGCTTCTTGGGGATGCAGCCGACGTTGACGCAGGTGCCGCCGAAGCGGTCGGACTCGGCGATCGCCACGCGCGCGCCGTAGGTGGCGGACACGCGGCTCGCGCGGACCCCGCCCGAGCCGCCGCCGATGGTGAACAGATCGTAATCGAAGCGCAGCTTACTTCAGGTTCGGGAGGTTGAGCTCCACGAGCTCCAGTAGCGCCAGCAGGGATTTGTGCTGCGGCTTGTCGGCGAGCCACTTGAGAGCGCTCTTCACGCGCGCCTCCATCTGCGCGCGCGGCAGGCCTTCGACCGCGGTGAGGAGCGAGGCCAGCTCCGCAAGCTGGCTCGAGAGCGCGCTGTCGCGGATCTCGGCGATCTTCGCTTCGACCGCGCCGCGATCGAGATTCGTCACCAGCTTCAGAGTCTTCTCGTACGCCATGGCGGGATCTCCTCGTGGCGCGATGTTAGCCAGCCGCGGCGGATTTTACCAGCGCGTAGCGCGCGGCGTCGGCGCGCACCGCGCCGTCGGCGACCAGCTTGTCGAGGTGCGCCGTGAGGGAGCGCGCCGCCACGCGGTGGATGCGCGGCGGCACGTCGTCGTAAACCAGAGGCAGCAGCTCTTCGACGGAAGCCCGCCCGAGCTGCTGCAGCGAGGCGAGCACCTTGCGCTCTCGCGCCAGGCGATGAGAGATCAGGCGCCGCACTTCCTTGTGCGGCTCGCCGATCAGGTAGCCGTGCCCCGGAGCGAGGATGGCGAGGTCCTCGGCGAGCAGCATCTCGAGCGAGTCGAGGTAGGCGCGCATGTCGCCGTCGGGCGGGTTGATCACCACGGTCGAGCCCTGCATCACGTGATCGCCGGTGAACAGCATGCGGGTCTGCTCGAGCAGGTAGCAGACGTGGTTCGAGGCGTGGCCCGGCGTGTGCAGCGCGCGCAGCGTCACGCCGTCGAAAATGAAGCGGTCGTTGTGCGACGTCACGCGGTCCGGCGCAAACGTCGCGTCCTGCCCCGCGGGCGCGGGCCGGCCGAGGAGCTGCGCGCCGGTCGCCGCCTTCAGCGCCGCGGCGGCGGGCGAATGATCGACGTGCGTGTGCGTGCACAGGATCCAGCGGATGCGGTCCTTGCCTTCGGCGAGGATTCTCTCGAGGTGCGAGTCGATCGCCGGCCCGGGATCGATCACCGCGAGCTCGCGCTCGCCGACCAGATAGGTATTGGTGCCGGGACCGGTCATCATGCCGGGGTTGGGCGCGATGAGGCGCGTGACCAGCCGGTCAAGGCGCTTCGCCAGCCCCGGCACCAGGTCGTAGCTGCTCTGGCCGGTTTCCCCGGGATCGCTCCAGTGGATCTCGAAATACTGCGGATCGGCGCGGCGAAACAGCCTGGCGCCTTCCTTGCCCTGCGCCCAGCAGGCGCGGTTGGTCTCGACGGGAGGGCGGAGACGAAACTGCTGCAAAGCGGTTTTGGGGTCTCGAAAAGTCATCAAGTCTCGCAGCGTGTGCTGAGTCGCGAAGACGAGCTCGATCTCGCCGCGCTCGCCGCGCGCGAGCGCCTCGCGCGGACTGATCCAGAGATGCTGCATCGTCTCGGCCGCATCGTGCGAGCCTTGCTGCCCTTCGGGGGCTGCCGCGACGAAGAAGCGCGTGTCGAAGCGCCGCGAGCGTCCCGGCGCCGTGATCCAGTTGGCGTAATAGACGAGCTCGCCCGCGGGGATGTAGAGGTCCTCCTTCTCCAGCAGCTCGATGAACGGACGCGTGCGCAGATGCATGAGCTTTTCGGCGTGGGTGGAGGAAATCTGCTTGCCGTTCCTGTCGCAAAGCAGCGCCACCCCGGCCTCCTCGAAGCATTCGCGCACCGCGGCGATGTAGTACTCGGCCGGCGGCTCAGGCGGCAGGCTGCCGAGAATTCTTCTCTTCAGATCGGAATCGGCTGCGTCGAGCGCACCGCCCGGAAAGACATAGGCGCCGCCGAGGAACGCGGCACTCTTCGCGCGCTGGATCATGAGGACTTCTACGCCGTCGCCGCCGGGGCGAAGCAGGATCAGCGTGGCAGCGGGGCGGGGAGCCTGCGTCATCAGGCGCTGCGGCCGGCGCGGTCCTTGTCGTTCTGCGCCTTGATGAGCGCGCGCATGCCTTCCCAGTCGGCGTCGGAGAGCTTGTCGAGCTGGGTGAAGTAGGCCCCCGAGCCCGAGGCGAGGTAGCCGGCGCCGTCGAGCGCGATCGTCTCGCCGGTGAGCCACTCGCAGCCGTCGGCCATCAGGAAGCTGGCGAGGTTCTGCAGCTCCTCCATGCGGCCGATGCGCCGCATGGGGTTGAGGTGCGTGGTGTCCTCGAAGCCGCCGCCGGGCCGCAGGCGCTTCGCTGCGCCTTCGGTCGGAAAGGGCCCCGGCGCAATGGCGTTGAGCCGGATGCCGTGGCGTCCCCATTCGACGGCGAGCGATTTTGTCATCACGTGCAGCCCGGCCTTCGACATCGCCGAGGGCACGACATAGGGCGAGCCGGTATGCACCCAGGTGACGACGATCGTCAGCACCGAGCCGGGCAGGCCGCCGGCGATCCAGCGCTTGCCGACCGCGTGCGTGACGTAGAACGTGCCGTGAAAGACGGTGTTGGCGATCGCGTTGAAGCCGTTCGGCGTGAGGTCCTTGGTCGGGCTGATGAAATTGCCGGCGGCGTTGTTGACCAGGCCGGTGAGCGGCCCGCTCTCGTCCCAGATGCGCTGCACCATCGCATCGACCGCCGCGGCATCGCGGATGTCGACCGGATGTGTACGAACGACGCCACCGCGGCCGGCGACCAGCTCCTTCGCGGCGCTCTCCAGCACCGCCCCGCGCCGCCCGCAAAGCCAGAGCTCGGCGCCGAGTTCGAGGTATTTGGCAGCGATCTCCTTGCCCAGGCCCGTGCCGCCGCCGGTGATGAGGATGCGCTTACCCTTGAGCAGGCCTTCCTTGAACATGCGCGCTTCCCGGGAGGGAAGCCCGCATTTTAAGTCTTACTTGCCGACAGTCATCACGAATTCAACCAGCTCCAATCCGAACGATCACGAGATTGCGGACGGGGGGCGACGGGCGCCGGCTTGCGGTGGATAAGCCACTCGAAAGCGCGCGCGATGAAGCGCCCCATTTCCTCCGCCCGTGCGCGCCGCGCCGCGGCGTGGATCTCCGGTATTCTCGAAAAGTCGATCCTGGCCATGGCTGTCCTTTCAGCTGAACGAGACTGCGGCATCGCCGCCGAGCGCGTTGACGATCGCGACACCGACGTGGCGCAGGCGGTAGCGGCCGCCGGGCTGCAACACGATGTCCCTGGGCTGGTTTTCCTCGGTGATCCACACCGAGCCTTCGAGCGCAATCACCGTGCTGCCGGCGCCGTCCACCACCTTCAGGGTCTGGTTCGGGCCGAGCCGCACGGCCCCGGATTTCAGCTCTAGACGCATCTGCCTCTCCTTGCGTTTGATATGCGCAGCATGCATGCTGGCGGCCTGGTGCTCAAACGGTAAATTCTCAGGTCTAGCATGAGGAAAAGTAATGCCTTACCGGGCCTGGACCTGCTCGTGGGGTTCGAGGCCGCCGCGCGCCACCTGTCGTTCACCAAGGCCGGTGCAGAGCTTTACCGGACCCAGTCGGCGGTGAGCCGGCAGATCAAGGAATTGGAAGACCAGCTGGGCGTGGCGCTGTTCCAGCGCCGCCACCGCGCGCTCGCGCTGACCGAGCCGGGCCATCAGCTCTACGCCGCGGCCGCGCAAGTGCTGGCCACGATGCGCAGCGCGACGGAGCGGCTGCGCAGGCAGTCCGGGCGCCGCCGCCCGCTCTCGGTCACCACCACGAACTCGTTCGCCGCGCTGTGGCTGATCCCTCGGCTCGCCGGCTTCACCCGCGCTCACCCGGGCGTCGACGTGCGCATCACTGCCGAAACGCGCGTGCAGGACCTGGAGCGCGACGGGCTCGACCTGGCGATCCGGCATGGTCCCGCCTCGCTCGCCGGCCCCAACGCGGTGCGGCTCTTCGGTGAGCGGGTGTTCCCGGTCTGCAGCCCGAAGCTGTTGCGCGATCCCAAGCGGCCGCTGAAGCAGCCGGCCGACCTGAAAGAGCATTGCCTGCTGCAGTACGACGATCCGGACGGCCGCCACCCCTGGCTGCACTGGAAGACCTGGCTGGAAGTCGCCGGGCTGACCGATTTCAGGCCCGCGGCAACGCTTTCGTTCTCTGGCTACGAGCAGATCATCCCGGCGGCGATCGCGGGGTACGGCGTTGCCCTGGGCCGCAGCCCGCTGGTCAGGGATCTCCTGCTTTCCAGGGAGCTCGTCGCGCCGTTCAAGAGCAGCGCCGATCCCGCGCGCGCCTATTTCGCCGTCGCAGCGCAGGACGCCACCGGGCGGCCCGAGGTGGCCGCCTTTATCGAATGGCTGAAAGCCGAGGCCGCTAAACGGTAAGCACCAGCTTGCCGATGTGCTGCGAGCTCTCCATCAGCCGGTGCGCCTCGGCGGCCTGCGCGAGCGGGAAGGTCTTGTAGATCACCGGCTTGATCTTTCCGGCTTCGATTCGCGGCCAGATCTTCTCGCGCAGGTTGCGCGCAAGGTAGCCCTTGAATTCGACGCTGCGCGGCCGCAGCGTCGAGCCGGTGATGGTCAGGCGCTTGCGCATCACGGCGTCGATGTTGAGCTCGGTCTTCGGCCCGCGCAGGTAGGCGATGAACACGAGCCGACCTTCCTCGGCAAGGCATTTCAGCTCGCGCGGCACGTAATCGCCGCCCACCATGTCGAGGATCACGTTGACGCCCTTGCCTGCGGTCGCCGCCAGGACTTCCGCGGCGAAGTCCTGGGCGCGGTAATTGAACGCCTTTTCGGCGCCGAGGCGCACGCACGCCGCGCACTTCTCTTCGGAGCCCGCGGTGGCGAACACGCGGTTGCCGGTGGCGGCCGCCATCTGGATCGCGGTCACGCCGATTCCCGAAGTGCCGCCCTGCACGAGGAGCGATTCGCCGGGCGCGAGCTTCGCGCGGTCGTAGACGTTCCCCCAGACGGTGAAGCAGGTCTCGGGAAGCGAGGCCGCCTCGATGAGCGACAGGCCCTTCGGCACCGGCAGAGCCTGCACTTCAGGCAGCGTGCAGTACTCGGCATAGCCGCCGCCGTGCACCAGCGCGCACAGCCGGTCGCCGATTTTCCACAGCGTCGCCGCGCTGCCTTTCGCGACGACCTCGCCGGCGATCTCGAGGCCCGGCAGGTCGGAAGCGTCGGGCGGCACGGGGTAGTTGCCGCTTCGCTGCAGCACGTCGGGGCGGTTGACGCCCGCCGCGGCGACCCTGACCAGGATCTCGTGCGCCTTCGGCTGCGGCACCGGGCGCTCGGCGAGCTTCAATACTTCGGGGCCGCCGGGCTGGCTGATCTCGACAGCGCGCATAGTCGTGGGGAGAGGCATGGCGTCCGGCGATCCTCTCATTTTTTCAAGCGCGCGCCTGCAACCTTGCCGCCGCCCAGCGCAGGTCGACGTTTCCCCCGGAAAGGATCACGCCTACGCGCCGCCCCGCCAGCGCGCGCGCGTCGAGCTTCTTCTCCAGGAGGGCGCACGCGGCGAGCGCGCCGGTCGGCTCGACGATGATCTTCATCCGCTCCCACAGGAAGAACATCGCGCGCAGCAGCTCGTCGTCGGTAACGGTGAGCATGTCGTCGACGTACTCGAGCACCAGCGGGAAAGTAAGCTTGCCGAGCGAGGTGGTGCGCGCGCCGTCGGCGATCGTGTCGGGGACCGGGATCACCTTCAGAGTTTTCGCCTTGAAGGATTGGGTGGCGTCGTCGCCCGCCGCAGGCTCCACGCCGAGCACCTTGCAGCCGCGCAGCATGTGCCGCGCGGCGATCGCGCAGCCCGACAGCAGCCCGGCCCCGCCGCAGGGCACCAGCAGATAGTCGAGCGGCCCGGCGTCCTCGATCAGCTCCTTCGCCGCAGTGCCCTGGCCGGCGATGACCTGCGGGTGGTCGAACGGGGGAATGAGGCTGAGATTTCTTTCCTTCGCGAGGCGCGAGCTCACCTCCTCGCGCTTTTCGTCCTTCTGGTAGAGCACGACTTCGGCGCCGTAGCCGCGCGTGGCGTCGAGCTTCACCTGCGGGGCGTTCGCAGGCATGACGATCAGCGTTTTTACGTCCAATATTCTTCCCGCCAGGGCGACGGCCTGGGCGTGGTTGCCGGAGGAGAAAGCGATCGCGCCGCGGCGCTTTTCCTCCGGCGAAAGCTGCGCCAGGGCGTTGTAGGCGCCGCGAAACTTGAAGGCGCCCATGCGCTGGAAGTTCTCGCACTTGAAGAACACCCTGGCGCCGGTGCGCGCGTCGACGGTGCTCGAGGTGAGCACCGGAGTACGCTTCGCCTGCGCGCGGAGGCGCTCGTGCGCCGCGGCGATGTCGTCGAAAGAGACTGGGGACATGAGTGGGGACGGCAGCGGGGGCATGGGCGAATTGTAGAATGATCGCATGGACTACTCCGCGTACCGGGAACTGAAAATCCGCCGCCTCGAGCCCGGCGTCCTCGAAATCGTCATGGGCGAGGAGGGCGGCAAGCTGCCGGTCGCCACTGCGCGCATGCACGCGGAGCTGGCGCGCATCTGGCTGGACGTCGACCTCGACCGCGACGCGCGCGTCGCGATCCTGCGCGGCGCGGGGAAGGGGTTCTCGGCCGGCGGCGATCTCGCGATGGTGGAGGAGATGACGCGCGACTTCGCCGTGCGGGCGCGCGTCTGGCGCGAGGCGCGCGACCTGGTCTACAACCTGATCAACTGCTCGAAGATGGTGGTCTCGGCGATGCACGGCCCGGCGGTCGGTGCGGGGCTGGTGGCGGGCCTGCTCGCGGACATCTCGATCGCGGCGAAGAACGCGCGGCTCATCGACGGCCACACGCGCCTGGGCGTGGCGGCTGGCGACCACGCGGCCATCGTCTGGCCGCTGCTTTGCGGCATGGCGAAGGCGAAGTACTACCTGCTGCTGTGCGAGCAGATCAGCGGCGAGGAGGCGGAGCGGCTGGGGCTCGTTTCGCTCGCCTGCGAGGAAGCCGAGCTGCAGGCGAAGGCGCTCGAGGTGGCGCGCAAGCTCGCCGCCGGCGCGCAAACTGCGCTGCGCTGGACCAAGTACTCGCTCAACAACTGGCTGCGGATGGCCGGCCCGACGTTCGACGCCTCGCTCGCGCTCGAAGTGCTCGGCTTCACCGGTCCGGAAGCGAAGGAGGGCGTCGCTTCGCACCGCGAGAAAAGAAAGCCCAGCTTCCCGGATGCGGATTAGCATCCCGGCGATGTTTTCCTGGAAGCGGCCCGGCAATCTCGGCGTGGGAAACGCCCGCCTCGCGCCGTGCAAGCGCACGCCCAACTGCGTCTCCTCGCAGGCCGATCCCGCCGACGCGGAGCACTACGTCGCGCCGATTCCTTTCAAAGGAGATGCAATCGCGGCGGTGCGCCGGGTGGTGCTGGGCATTCCGCGTACCACCATCATCCGGGCCGAAACCAATTATCTTTACGCGGAGTTCCGCACGCCGTTGATGCGCTACGTCGACGACGTCGAATTCTTCCACGACGACCAGGCGGGGGTGATCCACGTGCGCTCGGCCTCGCGCCTCGGGCGCCGCGACTTCGGGGTCAACCGCAAGCGCGTCGAGGAGCTGCGCTCGCGCCTCAGCTCTTCGGCTGCGCGGCCACCTCGAGGAGATGCCCCATAGTCTGATCGGCCCAGTACTCGGGGTCGCTGTCGATCTGCTTGTCGCCCTTGGCGCGTAGCGCTGCGTCGATTCCGTGGCGCTCGCAGAAGGCGTGCCAGTATTCCTTGATCTCGTCCGGCGTCATCGGAATCATCGCTCGGGCTCCGGCTTCAGAGGCTGATCAGGTCCCTCGGGTAGGGCTCGACGTCGGCAGGCAGAGTGCGAGGCGGCTGGCGGCGCAGCATCCCGCTCGCCGGCCCCTGCGCCACGACCTCGGCGTAGCGGATGTTTTTCTTCATCTCGTCGAGATACAGGTTGGCGCCGCCGAAATAGCGCGCCGCGTATTCGTAGGCGCGCGCGAGCTGCAGGTCGAGGCGCATCAGGGCGCCCTGATAGAAGCCCGGGGTCTTCTGCACCAGGTCTTCGCCCGAGGCGAACGAAGGCAGCGTGCGGCTCACGGCAAGCCTGTGTCCGGCGAGCCGCGCGAGCGCGAACTCCGGGTAAAGGCGGTCGCGGCATTTCTCCAGGTAGCAGCGGTCCGCCATCTGCGCCAGGATGTCGGCGCTGCCCAGCATCTGGCCGACGCGCCGCAGCAGCGTGTCCGAAAGGCGGATCATTTCCGGCGGCCTCTCGTAGCCGGTGTAATGGACCAGCGTCCCGGTGACGTGGGCCAGCGCATCGCCCAGGCCGAGGCTGCGCACGTAGCGGCGCAGGAACGCCGCGCTGCGCGAAACGTGCGTCAGCGTGTACTCGGCGCCATAGCGGTGGCGCCGGTCGTTGCGCCGGCGCAGGTAGCCGAAATCATGGAACAGCGCGGCGAGAATGCCGGCGATGAACACTTCGCGCGTCACGGGCTCGTCGCCGTTCCTGCGGCTGCGCTGGTAGCCCTCGATGAGGCGCGCCATCGCGAGGGTCACGTCGAGGACGTGCTGGATGTCGTGATAGCCGGTGTCGCAGGCGCAGTATTCGGGGTGGGCGCCGGCGTACAGCGCCGCGGCGTCGCTGAAGGCGCGCTCCAGCTCGGGCACGCGCGCGCCGTTGAACAGGCTCCTGGAGAGGCGGACCACCTCGGCGCCCACCGCGGCGGGATCGGTCGTCTGGACTGAGTCGGTGACGTCGTGGTCGTTGCGGCGCATCGGGGGGCTTTTCGCTCGCCCAGTATAGGGATACGATGCCGCAAAAGGCATGAAGTTTTTCACAGGTGACGGACTTCCCTCTGACCGAAGAGGAAAAGGCGCAGATGCAGACGCGCCTTCACGCTCTCGAGATCGAGCACCACGATCTCGATGACCTGATCGACCGCCTCGCCGGCGACGCGGCCCAGGACCAGCTGCAGCTGCAGCGGCTGAAAAAGCGCAAGCTGTTCCTCAAGGACCAGATCGCCAAGCTGCGCACGCGGCTGATTCCCGACATCATCGCGTGATCGCGCTCATCCAGCGCGTCGCCGAGGCGAGCGTCGCCGTCGGCGGCGAGACAGCGGGCGCGATCGGCCCCGGCGTGCTGGCGCTGGTCGGCGTCGAGCGCGGCGACGGCGAAGCCGAGGCCGGGCGCCTCGCGGAACGCGTGCTCGGCTACCGCATCTTTCCGGATGCGGCGGGCAAGATGAACCTGTCCTTGCGCGACATCCGCGGGCAGCTGCTGGCGGTCCCGCAGTTCACCCTGGCGGCCGACACCCACAGCGGCGCGCGCCCGAGTTTTTCGAGCGCCGCCTCCCCCGACGAAGGCGAGCGGCTGTTCCTGAAATTCGTGGAAAAGGCGCTCGAGGCTCTGCCGCGCGTCGAGAGCGGCCGCTTCGGCGCCCATATGAAGGTCAGCCTCGTGAACGACGGGCCGGTGACCTTCTGGCTGCGGGTGCCGCCGAGGAGTAAGTCCTGAACGCCGCCGGCGCGACGATCTCGATCATCTCGAGGTCCTGCGAGTGCTCGAGCTCGCGGTGGCGGATTCCGGGCGGCTGGTAGAAGCAGCTGCCCGCCTTCATCCTCACCTTGCCGACGCCCTCGTACTCGAACAGCGCCCAGCCCTTGAGCACATACACGAACTGCAGCTCGCAGTCGTGCCAGTGCCACTCGCCTTGCGGCGCCCTGGCCGGGCGGGCGCGGATGACGTGCGCGACGACCTTGCCGCGCGTGGCGCGCCGGATGCCGAGGTCGCGATATTCGAAGTAGCCGCGCAGGCCGCGCCTTGAAAAAGAGCGCTTCCTGGAATGAGAAACCGTGAAGGCCGCGGCGCGACTCATGCGGGGAATTCTAAGGTAAGCTGACCGGGATGTTCGAGCAGTTCATCGGCACCAAGCCCGTGGAAGACCGGCATCGCATCGATGTCGCTGCCCTTGAAGAGTACCTGCAGCTGCGGGTGCGCGGGCTCGAGCAGTTCAAGGGCGGCCAGTCCAATCCCACCTACCGCATCACCGCCGCCGACGGGCGGCGCTTGGTGCTGCGGCGCAAGCCCCCCGGCAAGCTGCTGCCCTCGGCGCATGCGGTCGAGCGCGAATACCGCGTCATCCAGGCGCTGCATGCCGCGGGATTCCCGGTGGCCCGGCCGCACGCGCTGTGCGAGGACGATTCGGTGCTTGGCACGGCCTTCTACGTCATGGATTTCGTCGAGGGTCGCGTGCTGTGGGACCAGTCGCTGCCGGGAATGACGCGGGCGCAGCGCTTCGACATCTGGGACGAGCTGAACCGCGTGATCGCGCGGCTGCATACGATCGACTACCGCGCAATCGGGCTCGAGGGCTTCGGCAAGCCGGGCAACTATATCGGGCGCCAGATCCTGCGCTGGACCAAGCAATACCAGGCCTCCGCGACCGAGCGCATCGAGGCGATGGACAGCCTCATCGCCTGGCTGCCGGCAAACATCCCGCCGGAGACCGGGACCGCGGTGGTGCACGGCGACTTCCGCCTCGACAACGCGATTTTCCATCCGGCCGAGCCGAAGATCCTCGCCGTGCTCGACTGGGAGCTGTCGACGCTCGGCGATCCGCTCGCCGACTTCGCCTACCACTGCATGAGCTGGCATATCCCGCCGGGCGATTTCCGGGGGATCGCGGGTCTGGATCTGCAGGCGCTCGGCATCCCTTCCGAGAATGATTACATTGAAATGTATTTTCGAAGGACCCGGCGCGAAAGCGTCCCTGCTTCGCATTGGGACTTCTATCTCGCGTACAACCTGTTCCGGATGGCCGCGATCCTGCAGGGGATCCTGAAGCGCGTGGTCGACGGCACGGCGGCGAGCGCGCACGCGCGCGACGCCGGCATGCGCGCGCGCCCGATGGCCGAGCTGGGCTGGAAGCAGGTCGAAAAGATCCTGAGGAGAGCAGCGTGAACTTCGATTACACGCCGAAGGTGCAGGAGCTGAGGAAAAAGCTGTTCGCGTTCATGGACGAGCACGTCTACCCGAACGAGCACAGGTGGCACGAGCACGCGAGGAGCGAGCGGCGCTGGGAGCCGGTGCCGGTCATCGAGGAGCTGAAGCCGAAGGCGAGGGCGGCGGGGCTGTGGAACCTGTGGCGCCCCAAGACCCATGGCGGTGCGCTCACCAACCTCGAGTACGCGCCGCTGTGCGAGATCATGGGGCGGGTGCATTGGGCGCCCGAGCTCTTCAACTGCTCGGCGCCCGACACCGGGAACATGGAGACGCTCCTCAAGTACGGCACGCCCGAGCAGGTGAAACAGTGGTGCGAGCCGCTCCTCGAGGGCAGGATCCGCTCGGCGTTCCTGATGACCGAGCCGAACGTCGCTTCCTCCGATGCGACCAACATCCAGACGCGCATAAAGCGCGAAGGCGAGCACTACGTCATCAACGGCACCAAGTGGTGGTCGAGCGGGGCGGGCGACCCGCGCTGCAAGATCTACATCGTGATGGGCAAGACCGACCCCGACAACAGCTCGCGGCACAGCCAGCAGTCGATGCTGCTGGTGCCTGCCGGCACGCCGGGGATCAAGGTCCTGCGCCACCTGCCGGTGTTCGGCTACGACGATGCGCCTCACGGCCACATGGAGATCGAGCTGAAGGACGTGCGTGTGCCGGTGTCCAACGTGCTGCTGGGTGAGGGCCGCGGCTTCGAGATCGCGCAAGGGCGCCTCGGTCCGGGAAGGATCCATCACTGCATGCGCCTGCTCGGCCAGGCCGAAGCGGCGCTCGAGAAGATGTGCAGGCGCGCCACCGAACGCGTGGCGTTCGGGCGACCCGTAGCCGACCAGGGCGTGACGCGCGAGCGCATCGCCGAGGCGCGCATCATGATCGACGCCGCGCGCTACATGGTGCTGAACGCGGCGTGGAAGATGGACACGGTCGGCAACAAGGCGGCGAAGAAGGAGATCGCGATGATCAAGGTGTTTGCGCCCAACGTCGCCTGCAAGGTCATCGACTGGGCGATCCAGGTGCACGGCGGCGGCGGCGTGTCCGACGACTTCGGCCTCGCCTATGCGTACGCGCACGCCAGGACTTTGCGCTTTGCCGACGGCCCCGACGAGGTGCACCGCAACCAGATCGCCAAGATGGAGATCGGCGAGCAGACCAGCATTGCCGATGCCCTCTCGAAAATGAAGCGCGCATGATCGTCGGGGTGCCGAAGGAGCTGAAGACCCACGAGTACCGGGTCGGCCTGACGCCGACCTCGGTGCGCGAGCTGACCTCGCACGGCCATCAGGTCATCGTCGAGACCGGCGCCGGAGCGGGCATCGGCGCTGCCGACCCGGCCTATGAGAAGGCAGGGGCAAGAATTGTCAAAGACGTTTTCCCCGAGGCGGAGCTGATCGTCAAAGTCAAGGAGCCGCAGCCCGAGGAGCGCCGGAAGCTGCACGAGAAGCACGTCCTGTTCACCTACCTGCACCTCGCGCCGGACCCCGCGCAGGTCAGGGATCTCGCCGCCTCCGGGGCCATTTGCATCGCCTACGAGACGGTGACCAAACCGGGCGGCGGGCTGCCGCTGCTCGCGCCGATGTCGGAAGTCGCGGGCCGGATGGCGGTCCAGGTCGGCGCGAGCTGCCTCGAGAAGGCGCGCGGCGGCATGGGCATCCTGCTCGGGGGGGTTCCGGGCGTGCCGCCCGCCAAGATCACCATCCTCGGCGCGGGCGTGGCCGGCGGCAATGCGGCGCGGCTGGCGGTGGGCTCCGGCGCGCGGGTCTATGCGCTGGACAGGTCTTTGGAAGTTTTAAGGGGGATTGAGCTGGAATTCGGCGCGCGAGTCGTGACGGTGTACTCGAGCCGCGACGCGGTCGAGCAGCACGTGCTCTCGGCGGACCTGGTCATCGGCGCGGTGCTGGTCGCGGGCGCGGCTGCGCCCAGGCTGGTGTCGCGCCAGATGGTGAAGGCGATGAAAACGGGCGCGGTGGTGGTCGACATCGCGATCGACCAGGGCGGCTGCTTCGAGACCTCGCGGCCGACCACGCACGCCGATCCGACCTACGTGATCGACGACGTGGTCCATTACTGCGTCACCAACATGCCCGGCGCGGTGCCGCGCACTTCGACCTATGCGCTCAACAACGCCACGCTGCCCTTCGTCCTCGCGCTCGCCAACAAGGGCTGGAAGCAAGCGCTCGCCGATGATCCGCATCTGCGCAACGGCCTCAACGTCGCGCGCGGCAAGGTGACGCACCCGGAAGTCGCCGCGGCGGTCAACGCGCCGTACTTTCCAGCCGAAGAAGCGATCCTGAAGTAGGGAGAATGCGATGCTCAAGCTCTGCGGCTTCCACATCAGCAACTACCACAACAAGGTGCGCATCGCGCTGCTGGAGAAAGGGGTGGCGTTCGAGGAGGACCCGACCTGCACGCCCTCCCAGAAGGACGAGTTCCTGGCGCGCACGCCCATGGGCAAGGTGCCCTTCCTCGAGCTCGGCGGCACGACGCTCGCGGAATCGCAGGTGATCTGCGAGTACCTCGAAGAGGCCTATCCGCAGAAGTCGCTGTATCCAGCCGACCCGCTCGCGCGTGCCAAAGTAAGGGAGCTGATCGTGCTGATCGAGCTGCATGTCGAGCTCGTCGCGCGCAGGCTCTACGGCCAGGTGTTCTTCGGCAAGCCGTTGGCCGAGGACGTTAAGCAATCGGTCGAGAAGGACCTCGCCAAGGGCATCCGCGCGTTGCGCGCGCGGGCGAAATTCGACCCGTACATCGCAGGCGCAGAACTCAGCCTTGCCGATTGCACCGCGTTTGTCAGCCTGCCGCTCGTGTCGCTCGCGACGAAGCACGCCTACGGGCGCGACTTCCTGGAGGACATTGCGCAGCTGAAGCCTTATCTGAAGATGCTCGAGGCGCGGCCAGCTTTCAGGCAGGTCAACGAAGATCGCAAGGCAGCGACCGCTCGCGCGAAGAAGTGAGCGACTTCCAGGAGTACCTGCGGTTCCTCGTCACGCTCACGGCGGTCCTCGACCCGTTCCTGGCGGTGCCGATTTTCCTCAGCGTCACTTCAGCCGCCAATCCGGCCGGCCGGCGGCGCCTCGCGCACATCGTCACGCTAACCGTGTTCGCGGTGCTCGCCGGCTCGGCGCTCTTCGGCGAGGGCTTGCTGCGCGTGATCGGCGCCAGCGTGCCGGCCTTCCAGGTGGGCGGCGGCCTGGTGCTCCTCCTGATGGCGCTCGCGATGCTGAACGCCAGGGTGGGAGAGATGCGCCAGACCCAGGCCGAAGCGAGGGAGCTGGAGTCGGGCGAGCGTTCCGGCGTGGTGCCGCTGGCAGTGCCGCTGCTCGCCGGGCCGGGCGCGATCAGCACCACGATCATCAACGCGCAGAAAGACGGCCTCGTGCATGTCGCGGCGCTCATCGTGTGCATCGCGCTGGTGTGCGGCGTGCTCTGGTGGGTGCTGCGCATCGCCGACGCGGTCGGGCCGAAGATGGGGACGACCGGGCTCAACATCGCGACGCGGCTGCTCGGCCTGCTGCTGGCCGCGATCGCCATCCAGACCATGGCCGAGGGCCTGAAGGGGCTGTTCCCGGGGCTCGCCTAGAGCGCGAGCGGATTGCGCGGCGCGCGCTCGTCGAGGATGTCCTCCATGCGCGCGCGGATCGCGCCCTTGATGCGCGGGTGCGTGAGCACGTAGAAGCGCTCCTCCTTCACCGCCGCTACGACGGCGCGCGCCACATCGTCGGCCGAGAGCTTCCCCGACGCCACCGCTTTTTTGAGCATCGTCTCCTCTTTCGAAGGGCTCTTCGCCGGATTCAAAAGCTCCCTGGGCCGATTTCTTTCGGAGTCCGCGATTCCCGTAGGAACGTAAGCCGGGCAAAGCACCGACACGCCGACCGGCGAGCCGCGCAGCCGCAGGTCGTGATACAGCGACTCCGACAGCGCGACCACGGCGTGCTTGGTCACGTTGTACGCGCCCATCCCGGGCGGCGAGATCAATCCCGCGACCGACGCGGTGTTGACGACGTGGCCCTCGCCTTGCGCGAGGAGCCGCGGCACGAAGGCGCGCACGCCGTGGATCACGCCCCAGAGGTTGACGCCCAGGATCCACTGCCAGTCGGCGAGCGTGTTCTCCCACACCGCGCCGAGCGGCGACACGCCGGCGTTGTTGCACACGACATGCGTCGCGCCGAACTGCGCGATCGCTTTACTGCAAAAAGATTCAACTTCCTGATAACGCGACACGTCGACCCGCATGGCGAACGCACGCACGCCGCGGCTCTGAACTTCATTCAGGGTGCTTTTCAAACCCGGCTCATCGACGTCCGCGAGCGCGGCATGCATGCCTTCGCCGGCAAAGGCGAGCGCCATGGCGCGTCCCAGCCCGCTCGCCGCCCCGGTGACGGCGGCGACCTTGCCCTCGAGCATTTTCATTCAGTGCCTCTCCAGCCAGTCGGCGGCATCGCGCCACAAGGTATCGCGGAACTGCTCGCGGAAAAAGCCGAAGTGGCCGATCCGCTCGGCGCCGACCTCGCGCGGCGCGACGCGCTTCAGCTCCGACGGCGCGCGGGGATAGAGCCGCAGCAACGCCTGCGCCGCGGCAAGCGGCGCATGCAGGTCGTCGGCCATCCAGTACACGCGAAGCGGCGCACTGAAGCGCGCGTACTGCTCATTTGCGCCGAGGGCGCCGACGAGGTAGTCGGGATTCCGGCACCAGCTCGCCCACTCTATGGCGACGCCTGCCGGGATGTTCTCGCCCCGGCCGAGCGCCGCAGCGGGAAAGTAGCCGAACAGGCGCGAAATGCCGGGCAGCAGCGCGTGCGTGAGCAGCCACATCCCCGCGCGCGGCGCGCCGCGCCAGTGGCGCCAGTAGCCGCTCTGCGAGCCGACGGCGAGCGCCGCCGCGAGTCGCTCGGCCCCGGGGACGAGGGCGAATGACTGGCCGCCGAAGCTGTGGCCGACCGCCATGAGCTTCGCAGGAAAATTCTTTCCCAGAAATTCGAGCGCGGCTGCCGCATCGAGCTCCGCCCAGTCGCGCAGCCTGACATTCTTCAATCTGAAGGAACCGGATCGCCCGATGCCGCGGTAGTCGAACGTGAGCACGGTAAAGCCGCGCTCGGCGAGGTAGGCGGCGAACTTGCCGTAGTACTCCTGCTTCACGCCCGCCGCGGCGTTGATCTGCAGCGCCCGCCCGTTGCCCGCTGCGGGACGAAACAGCGTCGCGCCGAGGCGATGGCCGTCCCGGGCCTGGATTTCGACGGGCTCAGCGCCAGGCATGCCAGAGCATGGAAGCGCCGCCCAGCAGGATCAGCGTCTCCATGAAAAGGACGTGCAGCTTCGCGCCGATCCGCGTGGAAAGCCATGCGGCGAGCGCGCTGCCCGGAAGCGTCGCGAACCCGATCACGGCGCCGGTCGCCGCCGCCTCGGCGTCGAGCAGGTCGAAGCGCTGGAACAGCGCCGCCTTGCACAGGTCGAGGACGATGGTGGAGAGCGCGTCGGTCGCAAGCACCGCGGGGCCCGCGAGGCCGGCGCTGAGCAGCAGCGAGACCTGGATCACGCCGGTGCCGGTCGCGATGCCCGAGGAAAAGCCGAACACCGCGGCGCCCGCGGCGAGCCCCGGCGCACGCAGCACCGCCGCGCGCCTGCGCAGCAGCCGGCGCAGCGGAACCGATCCCATCACGGCCAGGCCGAGAATGCTGCCGATCACGCGCGCGTCGAGCACGCTGTAAAGCCAGGCGCCGAGCACGAGGAAGGGCAGCGCCGCGGCGAGCATCGCTGTCAGCGCCGCGCGATCTATGTGCGCGCGGTAGAACCAGAAGCGCCCGGCGTTGATGATGACGCCGGCGACGGCGAGAACGGGGACCAGCGCTTTGACGCCGATCAGCGGGGCGAGCGCCGCGGCAAGGATCACCCCGGTGCCGAAGCCGCCCAGGCCGCCGATCACGGCGGCGCCGAGGCCCAGCGCGCCGACCGCGGCGAGAGTGGGCGCGTCGAGCAGCAATCTAGCTGCGCGGTACCGTGCGCGGCCGGCCGTCGCGGTCGATCGCCACGTACGTGAGCGTCGCCTCGGTCACCTTGACGACCTTCGGGTCCGAGGGCCGGCGCTCGGCGTACACCTCGACCCTGACGGTGATCGAGGTGTTCCCGATCCTCACCAGGTCGGCATAGAAGGAAAGCACGTCGCCGACCTGCACCGGCTGCTTGAAGATGAACTCTTTCACGGCGACGGTCGCCACGCGGCCGCGGGCCGTGCGCCCGGCGAGAACGCCGCCGGCGATGTCGACGTGCGACATGATCCAGCCGCCGAAGATATCGCCGTTCTGGTTGGCGTCGGCGGGCATCGTCATGACGCGCAGCGCCGGCAGCTTGTTCTCGGGGAGCCGGTCCATCTACCGCTTTTGCGATTCCAGGTAGCGCAGCGGCCCGCCACGGAACGGAGCGAAGCCGGTGCCGAAGATGAGGCCGGCGTCGGCGAGGTCGGCGTCGGCGACGATGCCCTCGGCCACAGCGGCCCTGGCCTCGTTCAGGTACGGCGCGATCAGCGACTGCACCAGGGCGTCGTCGTACGCGTCGGGCCGGCCTTTCACCGGCCTGCCTTTCTCGTAGCGGTAAATCCCCTGGCCGGTTTTTCTTCCCAGATGCCCGAGCTTGACCTTGTTGGCGAGCACCTGCGGCACGTCGGACTCATCCTTCGAGAATTTCTTCGCCAGCGCCTTCCCGGCGGCCAGGCAGATGTCGAGCCCGACGGTGTCGGCGAGCTCGGCCGGGCCCATCGGCATGCCGAAGTCTTCCATCGCGCGGTCGAGCGTCTCCGGCTTCACGCCCTGGTCGAGCATGCGGAACGCGTTGTACATGTAGGGGCCGAGCACGCGGTTGACGAGAAATCCCGGCGCGTCCTTCACCGGCAGCGGCAGCTTGTCGATGTGACGAACGAAAGCCGCGGCTTTTTTTACCAGCTCGGGATTTGTCTTCTCGGCCGAGACGATCTCGACCAGCTGCAATTGAGGAACCGGGTTGAAAAAATGAATTCCCACCAACCGGGAAGGGTCCTTCAGCGCGGTGGCGATGTCGGCGAGCTTGAGGCTCGAGGTGTTGGTGGCGAGGATCGCGCCGGGCTTCGCCGCCGCCTCGAGCTGCGCGAACAGAGAGCGCTTCGCTTCCAGGTTCTCGAAGATCGCCTCGATGATCACGTCGGCGCGCGCCGCGCCCGCGCCGCCGACATCGGGAATCAGCCGGTCGAGCGCGTCGCGCACGCGGCGCGGGTCGCGCAGCCGGCGCTGAAAGAGCTGCGCCGCGCGCTTCAGCGCCGGGGCGATGCGCTCGGGCGCGGTGTCCTGCAGCGTGACCGTGAGCCCGCGCATGGCGCAGATCGCCGCGATGTCGCCGCCCATCACGCCGGCGCCGACGATGTGCACGTAGCGGGGCGCGAAGTCCGCCGCCTTGCCGAGCGACTTCAGGCGCTCCTGCAGGAAGAAGATGCGGATCAGGTTCGCCGTCGTCGGGTGCGCGAACAGGGCCTCGACCGAGGCCGCAGGATCGCCGGCAGCGCGGAACGGGTCGCCGTCGAACCGCTTCCACAGCTCGAGAATCGCGTAAGGCGCCGGATAGTGCTCGCGCTTCGCCTTTCTCGCGACCTGCCTGCGGGCCTGGAAAACAACAAAGGTTCTAAGGGGTCCGGAAAGCAGCATCGTTTTCCAGAAGGAGAGTCTTTTTCTTTTTGGTGATTCGAGGGTAATGATGCGGGCGGTGTTCTCGAGAATGCGCAGGGGCACGGCCTGGTCGACGAGGCCGATGCGCTGCGCGCGGCGCGCGTCGACCGATTTTCCCGTCAGCAGCATGTCGAACGCCGCCGCCGGGCCGACCAGCTTCGGCAACCACTGCACGCCGTGCCAGGCCGGCAGGATGCCGAGCATCACCTCGGGCAGGGCGAAGCGCGTCTTCGGCTCGTCGAGCGCCACGCGGTAGCGGCAGGCGAGCGCCAGCTCGACGCCGCCGCCCATGCAGAAGCCGTTCACCATCGCGGTGGTGGGGAAGGGCAGCTCGTGCAGCGCCTGGAACGCGTCCCAGCCCAGGCGCACGAAGGACATCGCCTCCGCGGGCGATTTGAAGCGCGTGAACTCCTCGACGTCGGCGCCGGCGATGAAGCCCTCCTTTGCCGAGCGGATGACGAGGCCTTTCGGCTCGGCCCGGCGGATCTCGTCGAGGGCCGCCTTCAACTGCTCCAGCGCCTCGCGCGAGAACGTGTTCGCCGACTCGCCCTGCTTGTCGAAGGTCAGCCAGGCCAGGCCGTCGCGACCGGTTTCCCAATGCCAATGCTTCGTGAGCGTCGCGCGATCCATGTCCTCTCCCCCTACAGCGCTTCGACCAGCATCGCCCCGCCGAGGCCGCCGCCGATGCAGATGGATGCCATGCCTCTCTTCGCCCCCGTGCGTCTGAGCGTTTTCAGCAGATGCAAGACGATTCTTGCACCGGAGGCTCCCACCGGGTGGCCGAGGGCGATGGCGCCGCCGTCGACGTTCAGCCGCTCGAGGTCCAGCTCGCCCATGGCGCCGTCGAGGCCGAGCTCCTCGCGGCAGTACTTGTCGTCCTTCCAGGCCGCAAGGCAGCCGAGCACCTGCGCGGCGAAGGCCTCGTTGATCTCCCAGTAATCGAGGTCGTTCAACCCGAGCCCTTGGCGCTGCAGGATCGGTGTCGCCGCATGCACCGGCCCGAGACCCATCTGCGCGGGGTCGAGCCCCGCCCACTCGGAGTCGACGATGCGGCCGAGCGGCGCGAGGCCGTGGCGCCGCACCGCTTCCTCGGAAGCGAGGATCATCCAGGCGGCGCCATCGGTGATCTGCGAGCTGTTGCCGGGGGTCACGTTGCCGTACTTGCGGTCGAAGAACGGCTTCAGCTTCGCCAGGTTCTCCATCGACGAGTCGCGCCGCACGCCGTCGTCGAGCGGGAAGGTCGCGCCGTCGGCGCCGTACAGCGCCTCGACTTCGCCGCCGCCGGGCGCAAGCCGCCCTTCTTCCTGCGCCCGCGCCGCCCGCGAGTGGCTACGCACGGAAAATGCGTCCATTTGCTCGCGCGTGATGCCGAAGCGCTGCGCGACGTTCTCCGCGGTCTGGCCCATCAGCAGCCCGACCATCGGGTCGGTGAGTCCTTTCATGATGCCGATGACTGGAGCCAGCAGGGCCTTGACGGGAAGTTTCGCGAACAAAGCTGTTTTCTGAAAAGCAGTTTTTGAAACGGCCATTTCCGAAAACCATAGCACCATCTTGTCAGCGTAAAGCAGCGGTGCGCGCGACAGCGCGTCGACCCCGCCGGCAAGAACCAGCTCGGAGCGTCCCGCGAGGATGTTGCTGATGCCCGAGTCGACGGCCTGCATGCCCGAGGCGCAGTTGCGCATCACCGTCCAGCCCGGCACCTGCTGGCCGCAGCCCATGCGCAGCGCCGCGACGCGGCCGATGTTGACCTCGTCCACCGACGGCGCGGCGCAGCCGAGGATCACCTCGTCGAGCTCGTCGGGCGCGAACTTCTGGCGCGCGAGCAGCGTGCGGCCCGCCTGCGTGGCGAGATCGCTGGCCGCGAACTGGCCGGGGCGGTTTTTCGACTTGAGGAACGGCGTGCGCGCGCCGTCCACGACGTAAACGGGTCTTGGATACAAGGTGAGCTAGGCCGCTTTCGCCTTTACCGCCTGCTTTTCGAGCTTCTCGACGATCTCGGCCCTGCCGAAGTCCTGCGGGAAGTCGTCGACCCTGATCACGCTCTTGCGCAGCGCTTCCTTGCGCTGCCATTGCGCGTGCTCTTCGGGCGTCAGCACCGCCTGTGGATCCTTGAGCCCCTGCTTCTGCGCTTCGCGCAGTTTCTTCTCGATCGCCTCGCACGCGACAGTTGCGACGAAGGCGCTTTCCAGGATGCCGGTGGCGTCGGCCTCGCCCCTGGGCAGGTACATGCCGGCGGTGAGGCGGTCGCGCGCGGACCCGGGCTCGAGCGCGATGCGCGCGCATTCGTGGTTGCGCGAGTCGAGCGGCGGCCTGAACGGCATGCCGCGCGGGAAGAGCGCCATGCGCAACAGCGTGGCGAGCGTCTTGCTCGGGAAGTTGGAGAGGATCTGGTCGAACGCGAGCTGGGCGCGATAAAGCGCGTCGCGCACCGACCAGCGCACCAGCGGCAGGTCGTCGCGCAGGCGGCCCTGGTCCTCGTAGCGCTTCAGCGTCGCCGACACGAGGTACATCATCGACAGGATGTCGCCGAGGCGGCCGGAGATCTTCTCCTTGCGCTTCAGCGCCCCGCCCATGGCCATCATCGAGATGTCGGCGAGGAACGCAAAGGCCGCTGAGAGCCGCGAAACGTGGCGGTAGTAATGAGCCGTTTCACGCGCAGCTCTCGATGGGGCGGAGACAATGCCTGGAACAAGGCCAAAGACGAAGGCGCGCATGCCGTTGGAGAGCACGTGCCCGATGTGCGAGGTAAACGCGGCGTCGAACTCGCGCGACGCCTCGGCGCCCTGCATCTCTTTTGCCGCGCGCATCTCGCGCAGCACGTACGGATGGCAGCGGATCGCGCCCTGGCCGAAGATGATGAGGGTCCTGGTCAGGATGTTTGCGCCTTCCACGGTGATGGCGATCGGCGTCATCTGGTAGCCGCGGCCGATCCAGTTGTTCGGCCCGAGGCAGATGCCCTTGCCGCCATGGATATCCATGGCATCGTTCACGCACAGGCGCGCCCGCTCGGTCAGGTGGTACTTGGCGATCGCCGAGATCACCGCCGGCTTCTCGCCGGCGTCGACCGAGCCGGCCGTCATCACGCGCGTCGCATCCATCATGTAGCAATGCGCCGCGATGCGGCCGAGCGCTTCTTCCACGCCCTCGAGCCTGCCGATCGGCGTCTTGAACTGGCTGCGCACGCGCGCGTAGGCGCCGGTGAAGCGCGTCAGCGCCTTTGCCCCGCCCACCGACGAGGTCGGCAGCGAGATCGAGCGGCCGGCGGCGAGGCAGGCCATCAGCATCATCCAGCCCTTGCCGGCGTATTCTGGGCCGCCGATGATCCAGTCGAGCGGCATGAACACCTCCTTGCCGGAGTTCGGCCCGTTCTGGAACACCGCGTTGAGCGGCAGGTGGCGCCTGCCGATGTTGACCCCGGGCGTGTGAGTCGGCACCAGGGCGCAGGTGATGCCCAGATCTTCTTTTTCAGATATTAGCTTTTCAGGATCGTAGAGCCGGAAAGCAAGCCCCAGCAGCGTCGCGACCGGGCCGAGCGTGATGTAGCGCTTGTCCCAGGTGACGCGCATGCCGAGCATTTCCTTGCCCTGCCACGTCCCCTTGCACACGATGCCGTAGTCGGGGATCGAGGCGGCGTCCGAGCCCGCTTCGGGGTTGGTGAGCGCGAAGCAAGGTACCTCGAGGCCTTTTGCCAGCCGCGGCAGGTAATGGTTCTTCTGCTCGTCGGTGCCGTAATGCAGCAGCAGCTCGGCCGGCCCGAGCGAGTTGGGCACCATCACCGAGATCGCCGCCGCGCTCGAGCGCGTCGAGAGCTTCATCACCACGGCGGAGTGGGCGAGCGCCGAGAACCCGAGCCCGCCGTATTTCTTGGGAATGATCATTCCCAAGAATCCCTTGTCCTTGATGAACTGCCAGACGTGCGCCGGGAGGTCCTGCAGCTCGTGCGTGATCTCCCAGTCGTTGCACATCGCGCAGAGCTCCTCGACCGGGCCGTCGAGGAAGGCCTGCTCCTCCGCGCTCAGGCGCGGCTCGGGTACGGCGAGGAGCTTGTCGAAGTCAGGCCTGCCGGAGAACAGATCGCCGTCCCACCACACCGTGCCGGCGTCGATCGCCTCCTTCTCGGTTTGCGACATGTCAGGCAGGATGCGGCGGTAGAGCGCAAGCACGCGGTCGGTCACCAGTTTTCGCCGAATGAACGGGATGTATGCTGCCGCCGCAAGCGCCAGCACTACGGCGAGGATCGATGCCAGGGTCAGCATGGCGGACTCCCTACGCGGCCTTCCTGATCGTGCTCTTCAAGGGAGCATTCAATCCTGCGGTGAGGAACGCGGCGAGGCGCTCCTCGAGCAGGCGCGCGTCGTAGCGGTCCTCGGGCTTGCAGCCGGCGATCAGCTGCACCGTGTCGGTCGCCGCCAGGGTGTAGGCGAGCGTGCCGAACATGAAGTAAATGCGCCATACCAGCTCCTCGCGCGGCATCTGCGGCAGCGCGCGCTCGAACGCCGCCTTGTAGCGCTCCATGGCCGGGGCGTACAGGTGGCCGATCAGGGCGCGGATCGATTTCGCCGGCTCGGTATAGGTGCGCCCGAGGAGGCGAATGAAATTGCGCCCGCCCCCCTTGGCGTCCTCGATCATGCGCAGCCCCGGGCCGATGAAGGCGCGAATGATGCTCTCCGGAGCTAGTACTCGGCCCGGCGCATCGACCTCCAGCCGGTCTAGCGCCGCAATGCGCGCCACGTTCATCGGGTCCAGGCGCCGGCGGAATACCGCCTCGATCAGCGCGTGCTTGGAGCCGAAATGGTAGTTGACCGCGGCGAGGTTGACGCCCGCCTTGGCAGTGAGCATGCGCATCGAGGCGCCTTCGAAGCCGTGCTGCATGAACAGCTCCTCGGCGGCGTCGAGGATCCGGGTGCGGGTTTCGTGCTGGGGCTTGACGGCGCGCAGGGACATGGTGGTCTATGCAATTCAAACGAACGTTTGAATAGTAGCCGCACCGCCCGGCGTGCGTCAAGCTTCCCAGCGTTCGGACGATAATCGGTGCATGGCCACGCAAGCACACCACCGCGCCGCGCCGACCGAGCGGCTGAAGGGCAATGAATGGCGCGCCGTGCGCATCCTCTTGCCCTATCTGCTGGAATACAAGTGGCGAGTGGCGGCGGCGCTCGCCTGCCTGATCGCCGCCAAGCTGGCGAACGTGGCCGTGCCCCTCATCATGAAGGAGGTCGTGGACGGGCTCGACCCGAGGACCGCGATCGTCGCGGTGCCGGTCGCGCTGCTCGCCATCTACGGCAGCCTGCGCTTCTCGACCACGCTGTTCGCCGAGCTGCGCGACGTGGTGTTCGTCCGCGTCACGCAGCGCGCCATCCGGCGCGTGGCGCTCGGCGTGTTCCGCCACCTGCACAGCCTGTCGCTGCGCTTCCACCTCGAGCGCCAGACCGGCGGGATGACGCGCGACATCGAGCGCGGCACGCGAGGGATCTCGACCTTATTGTCCTATTTATTATTTTCCATAATTCCAGTCATCCTCGAGTTCGCGCTTGTCGCGGCGGTGCTGATCCACAAGTTCGACTGGCGCTTTGCCGCCATCACCTTCGGCGCGGTCGCCGTCTACATCGGGTTCACGGTGCTGGTCACCGAGTGGCGCATGGAGATCCGCCGGCGCGCCAACGAGCTCGACTCGAGGGCCAACACGCGCGCCATCGACAGCCTGCTGAATTACGAGACGGTGAAGTACTTCGGCAACGAGGAGTTCGAGGCGCGGCGCTACGACGAGAACCTGCAGGGCTACGAAGCGGCGGCGGTGAAGAACGAGGCTTCGCTCGGCCTGCTCAACATCGGCCAGAGCTTCATCATCGCCATCGCGGTGACGGCGCTCATGCTGCTGGTGGCCGAAGGCGTGGCGGCGCAGAGCTTCACCCTCGGCGACCTGGTGCTGGTGAACGGCCTGCTGATCCAGCTCTACATCCCGCTCAACTTCCTCGGCATGGTGTACCGCGAGATCAAGCAGGCGCTGCTTGACATGGACCGCATGTTTCGCCTCCTGGGCGAGCACCGCGAGGTCGAGGACCGCCCGGGCGCGCCCGAGCTCCCGCCCGGGCCGGCGAGCGTCGAATTCAGGAATGTGAGCTTTTCCTATGAGCGCGAAAGGCAGATCCTGTTCGACGTCAGCTTCACCATCCCCGCTGGCCACCGTGTCGCCGTGGTCGGACATTCCGGCGCCGGCAAGTCGACCCTCGCGCGGCTGCTGTATCGGTTCTATGATATTTCTTCGGGTTCACTCGTAATCAACGGGAAGGACACACGAGAAGTAAAGCAGGCGAGCCTGCGCGCGGCGATCGGCATCGTGCCGCAGGACACGGTGCTCTTCAACGACAGCATCCTGTACAACATCCGCTACGGGCGGCCCGAAGCAAGCGACGCGGAGGTGATCGAGGCGGCGCGCGCGGCGCATATCCACGACTTCATCGAATCTCTTCCGAGGAGATACGAAACCATGGTGGGCGAGCGCGGCCTGAAGCTCTCCGGCGGCGAGAAGCAGCGCGTGGCGATCGCGCGCGCCCTGCTGAAGAGTCCCCGCATCCTGATCTTCGACGAAGCCACCTCGGCGCTCGACTCGCGCGCGGAGAAAGCGATCCAGGCGGAGCTCGAGCGGATCTCGCAGGGGCGAACGACGCTAGTGATCGCTCACCGCCTCTCCACGGTGATGGATGCGGATCAGATCCTGGTGCTCAGCCACGGCCGCGTCAGCGAGCGCGGGACGCATCGCCAGCTGCTTGAAGGAAAAGGTGAGTACGCCCGCATGTGGGCGCTCCAGCAGCAGAAGGCGCAAGCCGAGGCTGTTCTCGCGCAGGCCGAAGCATCATAGCTTCAACCTGACACCGGAGATCTTTCACGGGGTTTCGAGGAATTAGTTCCTACCACATGAATTTACTTGCGATTTTCTCATGGGGCAGGGTATATTTCACCATCATGCAAAGAAGACTGCATCCCCTCGAGGGGATCGTCGCCCTGTTCGCGCTTTTCCTCGTGCTCGCTCTCACCGTGGGATTCGCGCAAGCCGGGGAGGTCGGCGCTGCGCCGCGCGCGCAAAAGGTCGTTCTGCTGAGATCTTCGGCGGTGCTGGTGCAGGACGCCGACACCGGCGAGGTGGTGATCAACAAGAACAGCGAGGCGGTGGTGCCGATCGCCTCGATCACCAAGCTGATGACGGCGATGGTGCTCCTCGACAGCGGCGTCGACCTGAGCATGCGCGTGGTGCTCGCGCGTGAAGATGTCGACAGGTACAAGGGATCGCGCTCGCGCCTGCGCACCGGCAGCGTGCTGACGCGCGACGAGCTCCTCCTGCTCGCGCTGATGGCCTCGGAGAACCGCGCCGGCGCCGCGCTCGGGCGCACCTATCCCGGCGGCACGCAGGCCCTGGTCGAGGCGATGAACGAGAAGGCCGCCGAGCTCGAAATGACCGACAGCCACTTCGTCGATGCCACCGGGCTGTCGAAAGGCAACGTGTCGAGCGCGCGCGACCTGGCCAAGCTGGTGCGCGCGGCGCACGGCTATCCGCTGATCCGCGAATACTCCACGCGCGACCGCGCCACCGTGACCGCATTCGGCCGGCCGCTCTCGTTCCGCAACACCAACGGCCTGGTGCGCAGCTCGCACTGGGAAATCGGGCTGTCCAAGACCGGCTACATCAGCGAGGCGGGCCGCTGCCTCGTGATGCGCGTGCGCCTCGCCTCCAAGGACCTGATCGTGGTATTGCTTGACTCATGGGGCAAGCATTCCCGGGTCGGCGACGCCAACCGCATCAAGAAGTGGCTCGAGAGCCACGCGGCCAGCAGCTAAGCGGCTTTCGCGAAGACGTCATCGCGGGGCTCTCGCTGCCCCGCAAGAGCCTTCCCCCCAAGTACTTCTACGACGCGGCGGGCAGCCGGCTGTTCGAGCGCATCTGCCGGCTGCGCGAGTATTACCTGACGCGCGCCGAGCTTGCGCTGACCCGCGCGCATATCGCCGCCATCGCGCGCTTTGCCGGGAGCCGAGGCACTCTCATCGAGTACGGCAGCGGCGCAAGCATGAAGTCGCGCCTGCTGATCCGCGCGCTGCGTCCCGCGACCTACATCGCGGTCGACATCTCGCGTGACGCGCTGCAAGCCGCGGCGCGGCGTCTCGCGCGCGAATTCCCGCGGCTCGATATCGTGCCGGTGGCAGGCGATTTTTCGCGGCCCCTGACGCTTCCCGTGAAGGGGAGGCGAGGCGGCTGCGCGGTGTATTTCCCCGGCTCGACCATCGGCAATCTCACGCCCGAGGAGGCGCAGGCCTTCCTCGCCATGACGCGCGGGCAGGCCGGCCGGATGCTGGTGGGCGTGGACCTGAAGAAGGACGCCAACGTGCTGCATGCCGCCTACAACGACGCGCAGGGCGTCACCGCGGCCTTCAACCTGAACCTGCTCCGGCGCATCAATCGCGAGCTGGGCGGAGACTTCGACCTGCGGCGCTTCGCGCACTACGCCTTCTACAACCCCGGACCGGGCCGCATCGAGATGCACCTGGTATCGCGCGCCCGGCAGACGGTGGACGTCGGCGCGCACCGCTTCGCCTTCGACGCCGGCGAATCGATCCACACCGAGAACTCGTACAAATACTCGATCGCCGAGTTCCGGGGTCTGGCGGCGAAGGCGGGATTCAAGGGCACGAAAGTCTGGACCGACCGCCGCGGTTTGTTCTCGCTGCACGGCTTGGTTGCTGTTTAAGCCACGCCGATGCGGGAGGTCGGCCGATGGCCGATGGCGCGCGAGATCTGGTCGGCGGTTTCCTTGATCAGCGGGCCCCACTGCAGCTTCATGCGGTCGGCGGGCGTGGAGAGCGAGAGCGCCGCCACCAGCGAGCCGCCGTCATCGCGCACGCCGGCGGCGACGCAGCGCACGCCGATCTCCGCTTCCTCGGCGTCGACCGCCCAGCCCTGGCCCTGGATGCGCTCGAGGTCGCGCTCGAGCAGCGTGAGGCTGGTCATCGTGTTCTTGGTGTGCGGCGCGAGGCCGGTGCGCTTGGCGTAATCGCGCAGCCGCGCGAAGCCTTCCTCGAGCAGGAAGAGCTTCCCCGCCGCGGTCACGTGCAGCGGCGCGCGCGCGCCGATCACGTGCACGACCCGCATCGCCGAGCGCCCCGAGGAGCTGCGCTCGACGTACACGATCTCGTCGCCGTGGCGCACGGAAAGGTTGACCGTCTCGCCGGTCTGCGCATGCAGCTCGCGCATCACCGGCAGGGCGAGCTCGCGCACGCTGATGCGCGACTTGACGAGATTGCCGAGCTCGAGCAGCCGCATGCCGAGCCGGTAGCTTCCCGGCTCGACGCGGTCCACCAGCCGGTCGCCCGACATCGCGGCGAGGATGCGGTGGGCGGTCGACGGATGCAGGCCCGTGTACTGCGAGATCTGCTTCAGCCCGAGCGGCTCGGGATGCTGCGCCAGCACATCGAGCAGGCGCATCATGCGCTCGATCACCTGGATCGGGTTCTTCTGCTCGTCCCTGGCGGCAGCCATGATTCGCGTGCATTGTAGAATGCCGCGCCATGCCGGTGGTGACCAACGTCGAGGACCTGCGCCAGCTCGCGAAAAAGCGCGTCGCGAAGGCGATCTTCGACTACGTCGACCGCGGCTCCTACGACGAGGCGACGCTGCGCGCCAACCGCGCCGACCTCGAGCTGCTGACGCTGCGCCAGCGCGTGGCGATCGACGTCGACCGGCGCTCGCTGCGCACCACCCTGGTGGGCCATGACGCTACGATGCCGGTGGCGATCGCGCCCACCGGCCTCACCGGGCTCAACTGGGCCGACGGCGAGATGCTCGGGGCGCGCGCCGCCGAGCGCTTCGGCGTGCCGTTCACGCTCTCGACGATGTCGATCTGCTCGATCGAGGACGTCGCGAGCGCCGTCGCGAAGCCGTTCTGGTTCCAGCTCTACGTGATGCGCGATCGCGGCTTCGCCGCCTCGCTCATCGAGCGCGCCAGGGCGGCGAAGTGCTCCGCGCTGGTGCTCACGCTCGACCTGCAGGTCCAGGGCCAGCGCCACCAGGACCTGAAGAACGGCCTGGCGGTTCCTCCGCGTCTGACGCTTGGAACTTTTCTGGATGTGCTTGGAAAACCATCCTGGGCGTTGAACGTGCTGAGGGGAAAACGCAAGTCGTTCGGCAACCTCGAAGGCCGCATCCCGAACACCGGCAGCCTGACCACGCTTTCGCAGTGGATCGCCGGCCAGTTCGACCCGACGCTCAGCTGGAAGGACGTCGAGTGGGTGAAGAATCTCTGGGGCGGCAAGCTGATCCTGAAAGGCATCCTCGACGCCGAAGACGCGAAGATCGCCGCCTCGAGCGGCGCCGATGCGATCGTGGTCTCCAACCACGGCGGCCGCCAGCTCGACGGCACCGCGTCGTCGATCCGCGCGCTGCCCGAAGTGGTCAGCGCGGTGGGCGGCCGCATCGAGGTGCTGTTCGACGGCGGCGTCCGCTCGGGCCAGGACGTGCTCAAGGCGCTCGCGCTCGGCGCGCGCGGCGCCCTGATCGGCCGCGCTTTTCTCTACGGCCTGGGCGCGATGGGGGAAAAGGGCGTCACGCGCGTGCTGGAAATCATCCGCAGCGAGCTCGACGTGACGATGGCGCTGTGCGGATTGCGCGACGTCAAGGACGCGAGTCCGGCCATCCTGCGGCGCTGAAGAGCGAGAAGCAGTTGCGGCCGGCTTCCTTCGAGCGGTACATCGCCGCATCGGCGTTCTTCAGCAGCGTTTCCTGGTCGATGCTGTCGTTCGGGTACAGCGCAGCGCCGATGCTGAGGGTGGAAAGCAGGGAGTGGCCTTCGACCTGGAAAGGGGCCTGGAACGCGGCGATGATCTTCTGCCCTACCACTGCGGCGTCCTCGGGCGCGGAAAGATTGTTGAGCACGACGGCAAACTCGTCGCCGCCGAGCCGCGCTACCGTGTCGGAGGTGCGCACCGACTTCGAAAGCCGCTCTGCCACCTGCCGCAGCAGCTTGTCGCCGACGGCATGCCCCAGCGTATCGTTGACGGTCTTGAAGCGATCGAGGTCGACCAGCATCACGCCGACCGTCCAGTGGTTGCGCTTCGCCAGCGCGAGGGTGTGCTGCATGCGGTCATAGAAAAGCGCGCGGTTCGGCAGGCTGGTCAGCGCGTCGTGATGCGCCAGCTGGCGGAAGCGCTCTTCGCTCTCGCGCAGCGCCGCCTCGGCATTCTTGCGGCTGGTGATGTCGTCGAAAAACGCGATCTCGTACTGCGGCTCGCCGGCGGCGTTGCGCTCGACCACCATGGTGAACGCCACCCAGATCACCGAGCCGTCCTTGCGCAGGTAGCGCTTCTCGACGCGCACTGCATCGATCTCCCCGGCATACAGGCTGGGGCGCTGCGCGTTGATCACGTCAACGTCCTCGGGGTGCGAGATCTGCCTGCCCGTGAGGCGCAGCAGCTCGTCCTCGGAATAGCCCGTCATTTCGCACAAGCGCCGGTTGACCCGGACAAAGCGCCGGTCCATGCCGATGTGCGCGACCCCCGACCCCGCCAGCTCGAAAGTGCGGCGGAACCGCTCCTCGCTCTCGCGCAGTGCAGCCGTGGCGCGCTTCGCCTCGGAGATGTCCTGCACCATCGAGATGAAGTAGCGCGGCTCGCCGCTCTTGCCGCGCACGAGCGAGGTCGCGATCGCCACCCAGACGCGCGAGCCATCCTTGCGCAGCAGCTCCTGCTCGCGCGCTTCGTGCCCGGGGATTTCGCCGGCGTCGCGCGGGCCCATCGAGAGCAGCTCGTCGCGCGAGTAGCCGACGATTTCGCAGAACTTGTCGTTGACCCGCAGGTAGCGCAGGTCGAGCGAGACGAGCGTCATTCCCACCGCGGCCTGGTCGAACGTGGCACGCAACATCTCGTCGCGGTCGACCCCGCCGACCCTCGTTTTTCTCTTTGCCGTCCTCGGCTTACGGCCCATCCCTGCCTCCCCAAACAGCGGGTCACACTTTATCAGATTGTCCGATCCTGCGCCTCGCGCGCTGCGCGAACCGGCCGGGATCGAGCGCGTCGAGGAGCGTTCCTTCCACGGGCATCGGGTCACCTTCCAGCTCGCTGGCGAGCACCTCCGCCGCAAGGGCCGACCATAGAAGGCCTCTAGAGCCGTATGCCAGGGCGCCGTAAACGCCTTCTGCCAGTTTACCGACCAGCGGCAGCCGGTCCGGCGCCACGGTGCGGAACGCGACACGGCCTTCCAGCGACCGCGGTCGCGTCTTCACCGCAATGATCCGTTCCAGGCGCTCGAGATTGCCGGCGTGGCTCGAAGCGCGCGGCGCCGGGTCCGCATCGTCCAGGTCGAAGCTTGCGCCGACCACGCACAGGCCGTCCACGGGCGGCAGCACCATGCCGCCGCGCAGAACGACCGCGTGCGGCGGCTCGATCGCCGCGGCGGGAATGTAGGTGAGCTGGCCGCGCACGCGGCGCAGCCGCGCATGCGGAACCGGCGAGAGCGCGTCGTCCGCGGTGGCGAGGATGACCAATGGGTCTTCAATCGAATGTATTTCCCTGCCGAAAATACGTTCCAGCCTCGTCCCGCAAGCTTCGAGCTGCGCGTTCACCAGCGACTGCGGCCGGATCCACCCCGCCTCGGGAAACCACAAGCCCGCTGCCTTCACCGGCACGCCGGCGTGCGCGCTCGCCTCCTCGCGCGTCACGTATTGCGCGTACTCGGCGGGCAAGGCGAGCGCGGCGATCGATGTGCGCTGCGAGGCCTCGTCCTTCGCGTCGCGCGCCAGCTGGAGGACGCCGCAGCGGTCCCAGCGAACGCTTTCGAGTTTTCTCCAACGCGACAACCCATACAGAAAACCGCATCTCGTCAGGCGCGCGAAAACGCTGTCGTCGGGCGTAACGAGCGGATGGAAGCTACCGGCATGGTTGCCCGAGGCTTCCTGCGCTGGTATTGCGTGGCGCTCCATGAGCCGCACCTGCCAGCCGCGCGCGCACAGCCGCTCGCAGATCGCGGCGCCCGCCAGGCCCGCGCCGATGACGACTGCATTTCTCCTCCTGGAGGTTGAAACCGGATTTGCTTTCCGGACGTACCGCGCGAGGAGCATTTCCTTCTTATTGCCGAAGCCGACGGCTTTCTCCACTGCGAAGCCGGCGGATTCGAGCGCCGCGCGCACGGGCGCGGCGACGCTCCAAGTGGCCGCCGTGGCGCCTGGACCAGCGAGGCGCGAGACCGCGCGCAGCAGCGCGTGCGACCACATGTCGGGATTCCTGGCCGGGGAGAAGCCGTCCAGGTAGATCGCATCGGCCGCGAGGCGCAGCTCGCGCAGCAGCTTGATGTCCGAGAAGAACAGGGTCAGCACGACCCGGCCGGCGTCGAGCTCGAGGCGATGCGCGCCCGGCACCAGCATCGGCCAGCAGGCGTGAAGTTGCGCTGCCTCGTTCTCGAATTCGGGATAACGAGAATGTAAAACCCCGAGGCTGGAAAGCGTGAAAGGGTGCTTTTCCAACGAGACGAAATGCAGCCTGCCGCAGCGCGCCGGGTCGCGCCGCCAGGCCTGCCAGGTGGCGAGGAAATTGAGGCCGAAGCCGAAGCCGGTCTCGAGGATCACGAAGCGCTCGCGGCCGGCCCAGCGCTCCGGCAGGCGATTGCCGGCGAGGAACACGTGCCGGGCCTGCGCCGGCCCCCCGGCGGCGCTGTGATACACGTCGCCGAACTCCTCCGACCAGGGCGTGCCGTCGGCGGCGAACTCCAGGCGTGCCGGAATCAGCGGCATTGGATTACATTATGCAGTCGCACGCCGGAGCCGCCGATGAACAAGCCCGCCGAAATCAAGCTCGAAACCGTCCCGGTATGGATCAACGGCAAGGCCCTCGCGCCTTCCGGCCGCCATGGCGAGGTCTTCAACCCCGCGACCGGCCAGGTGACGAAAAAGGTTGTGTTCGCCGACCCGGGCCTCGTCGACGCTGCGGTGAAAGCGGCAGCCGAGGCATTTCCAGCCTGGCGCGATACGCCGGTACTGCGCCGCGCGCGCGTGATGCAGAAATTCCTGCAGTTGCTCCAGGCGCAGCAGAAGGAGCTTGCGAAAATCATTACCGAGGAGCACGGCAAGACGCTCGACGATGCGATGGGCTCGGTGCAGAGAGGCATCGAGGTGGTGGAGTTCGCCTGCGGCATCCCGCAGCTGCTGAAGGGCGAGTACTCGGAGAACGTCGGCACTCAGGTCGATACGCACGCGCTGCGCCAGCCGGTGGGTGTCTGCGCCGGCATCACGCCGTTCAACTTCCCGGTGATGGTGCCGCTGTGGATGTTCCCGCTGGCGATCGCCTGCGGCAACACGTTCATCCTCAAGCCCTCGGAGAAAGTGCCCTCGGCGTCGGTCCGCATGGCCGAGCTCTTCAAGCAGGCCGGGCTGCCCGACGGCGTGCTCAACGTCATCCACGGCGACAAGGCCGCAGTAGATGCTCTACTTTCCCATGCAGGGATAAAGGCAGTTTCCTTCGTGGGATCCACGCCGACCGCCAGGTACATCTACGAGACCGCGGCGAAGGCCGGCAAGCGCGTGCAGGCGCTGGGCGGCGCGAAGAACCATGCGGTGGTGCTCCCCGATGCGGACCTCGAGTTCGCCGCCGAGGCGCTGATCGGCGCGGCCTACGGCTCGGCGGGCGAGCGCTGCATGGCGATCTCGGCGGTGGTCGCCGTGGGCGCGGCAGGCGATCCGCTGGTGAAGCTGCTGGAGAAAAAGGCGCGGCAGATAAAGCTTGGCGTCGACATGGGCCCGCTGGTCACGCGCCAGCACCGCGACAAGGTCGCTTCCTATATCGACGTCGGGGTGAAGGAAGGCGCCCGGCTGGTGGTCGATGCGCGCCAGCAGCAGACGCCGCAGGAAGGCTTCTACCTCGGCACCTCGCTCTTCGACCACGTCACGCCCGGGATGGAAATCTACAAGAACGAGATCTTCGGGCCGATCCTGATCGTGTTGCGCGCCAGCACGATCGACGAAGCGATTTCGATCATCAATAAAAATCCGTATGCGAATGGCACCGCGATCTTCACCGAGTCCGGTGGCGCGGCACGCCGCTTCCAGAACGAAGTCCAGGTCGGCATGGTCGGCATCAACGTGCCGATCCCGGTGCCGGTGGCGTTCTACTCGTTCGGCGGCTGGAAGAGCTCGCTCTTCGGCGACCTGCACGTGCACGGCACCGAGGCGGTCAAGTTCTACACGCGGACCAAGGTGGTGACGACGCGCTGGCCGCACCAGGACACGCCGGCGCCGGGCTTCGACATGCCGACGCTGGGGTAACCATGCCGGCGTTCGTCGAATGAGCGCGGCGATCCTGACCCTGATCCTGGGCACCGCGACCCCGGGCGGCGGCTTTCCGCTCTACGGCGAGGCCTTCGCCGAGATGGTGAACGCGCAGGAGCCGCTGCTGCGCGTCGAGCCGCGCAACACCAAGGGCAGCACCGAGAACGTGCCGCTGCTCGAGGCGGGCCGCCTCGACATCGCGCTGGTGGCGGGGGAGATCGCGACAGCCGCGCTCGCCAGGCCCGGCACGCCGCTGCGCGTCGTCGCGGCGATGTACTCCTCGCCCGGCCTGTTCATCGTGCGCGGCGACAGTCCCTACCGCGGCATCGCCGACCTGAAGGGCCAGCCGGTGGTGCTCGGTACCCAGGCTTCCGGCATCACGGCCCTCGGTAAAACGGTTCTGGAGAGTTTGGAAATCAAAGTCCAACCCATCTATCTGGAAAAGGCCGCGGACGGCCCGGCCATGCTGATCGACGGCCGCGCGGCCGCGCTGTGGGGCGCGGGCGTCGGCTGGCCGGCGTTCACGGCGCTCGCAAAATCGGGCGGGCGCTTCATCGCGCCGAGCGCCGGCGAAGTCGAGCGCATTCTCGCGCGGCAGCCGGCCCTGCAGGCGGTGACGCTACCGGCGCGCAGCTACCCGGGGCAGGACGCCGCGCTGCATTCCGTCGGCTCGTGGAGCTACGTCCTCGCCCGGCCCGGCTTGCCGGAAAAAACCGCCTACCTGCTGGCGCGGGCGATCCACCGGGCTGAAGCGCCGCTCGCGGCGCGCCTGCCGCAGGCGAGCGAGACGACGATGGCGAACACTTTCAAGGCCGCGCCCAGCGCCGAGCTCATCCACCCCGGCGTGCTGAAATATCTGCTCGAAGCCGGGATTGCAGCCGCGCGGCAATAATGCCCGAGGGGCACGCGGCTTTCGCCGGCAGGCGCATCTGGTATCGCGATAGCGGCGGCAACGGGGTGCCGGTGGTTTTCCTGCACGCCGGCACTGGAAGCAGCCTGATGTGGGAGCTCCAGATTCCCGTTTTCACCGCGGTCGGCCACCGCTTCATCGCCTACGACCGGCTCGGGCACGGCCGCTCGGTGCTGGAGCCGGGCGCGCAGCCCGGCACCGCTGCCGACGACCTGGAGGGACTGGCGCGGCACCTGCAGCTCGATCGCTTCCACCTGGTCGGCACTGCGGCGGGCGGCATCGTGGCGCTCGACTACGCGCTTTCTTTTGCGCGGCGTCTGCGCAGCCTCGTCGTCGCCAACAGCATCGGCGGCGTCGAGGACCAGGACTACCAGGGGCTGCAGGGCCGGCTGCGCCCGCCGCAGTTCGCGGCGCTGCCGCCGCAGCTGCGCGAGCTGGGGCCTGCGTACCGCGCCGCGAACCCGCAGGGCGAGGCGCGCTGGATCGAGCTCGAGCGTCTGAGCAACGCAACGCGATTGCCGGCGCAGGCGACGCGCAATCGCCTGAGCTTCTCGCTCCTCGAGACGATCCGGGTGCCAACCCTCCTCCTGACCGGCGATGCCGACCTTTACACGCCGCCGCCAGTTCTAGAGCTCTTCGCTGCGCGCATCCGCGATTCCGTGTCGCGAGTGCTGCACGGCGCCGGCCACTCGGCGTACTGGGAGCAGCCCGAGGTCTTCAACCGGGAGGTGCTCGCTTTCCTCGGCAAGTACTAAATGGAGCACTAAATGGGGACAGACCCCATTTTTAATGTAAGTGTGGTTTCTTCAGGAACTCGCTGCGGTCGGCTGATTTGACGCGCACTTCGGAGATCGTCAGGTTGCGCACGACCTTCAGCTGCACTTCGGCGCCCGCCGGGCCGGCGCGCCAGACCCGGCGCCAGAGGTCGGCGAGGCTCGCCGGCCTGCCGTTGGCGACCTCCACCACCACGTCGCCGATCTTCATGCCGGCGCGCTCGGCCGGGCCGCCGGGCGCGAGGCCTGCCACGACCAGCTTCTTGCCGGCTTCGGTGGTGTACATGCCGAGCCAGGGATGCGAAGGACGGGGGGCGCGCCCGGTTTTCACCATGTCCTCGAGGATCGGCTCGAGCAGGTCGATCGGCACCACCATGTTGCCCTGCAGGGTCCCGCTGTCGACCTTTTCCTGCACCAGGAGCGAGCCGATGCCGAGCAGCTTGCCGTCGGAGCCGATCAGCGCCGCGCCGCCCCATTGAGGATGCGCCGGCGCCGTGAAGAGCGCCTCGTCGAGCACGTATTCCCAGTAGCCGGCGAACTCGCGCTTGGCGAACACCGCGGCCTTCAGCGCGTGTGCGCGGCCGCCGTGCCCGGCGACCACCACGTTCTCGCCGATGCGGCAGGACGCCGACGTGCCGCGCTCGAGGGCGCGCGCGCCCAGGCGGCCGAGCGGCTGCACCAGCCCGAAGCCCGTCGCCTGGTCGTAGGCGAGCGGATAGCCGCCCGCCACCACGCCCTGGTTGCTGGTGAGCCAGATGGTGCTCGCCTCGGTGATCAGGTAGCCGATGGTGAGCACCAGGCTGTCCTCGCGGATCACGATGCCGTTGCCGGCGCGCTCGGTGCCGAGGATCGGCGCGGTGAACGCGTCCTCGGGGATCTCCGCGCGCAGCTGCACCACCGAGTCGAGCGCCGCGTCGAGATCGAAGCGCCAGTCCTCGGGCCGCGGCCGCATCTCGAGCGGGAAGGCCCAGTCCGCCTGCTCTGCCATCGGCTAGATTCTACGTCCGCTCGCGGCGTCGAACAGGTGCGCGTTCGCAGCCTGCGGGGCGAGAAAAATTCTCTCGCCCGGCGCGTGGGCGGAGCGCCCGTGCATCACCACGATGAGGTCGATGTCGTTGATCCTGACGAGCAATTCCGTCTCGTGGCCCATCGGCTCGACCACCACCACTTCGGCCGGCACCCCGTCGCGGCCGGGCTGCAGGTGCTCGGGGCGGATGCCGTAGCGAACCGGTTGGCCCTGTATGCCTTTGTTTTTCGGTGCAGGCCAGCGCGCGCCCAGCGCCTCCACTGCGCCATCGCGCAGGATGCCCTCGAACACGTTCATTGCCGGGGAGCCGATGAACTGCGCCACGAACAGGTTTGCCGGCCGGTCGTAGAGCTCGAGCGGCGCGCCGAGCTGCTCGATGCGGCCCTCGTTCATCACCGCGATGCGGTCGGCCATGGTCATCGCCTCGACCTGGTCGTGCGTGACGTACACCGTGGTGGTCTGCAGCCGCTGGTGCAGAGCCTTGATCTCGGCGCGCATCGCCACGCGCAGCTTGGCGTCGAGGTTGGAGAGCGGCTCGTCGAACAGGAACACCTTGGGATCGCGCACGATGGCGCGGCCCATGGCGACGCGCTGGCGCTGCCCGCCCGAGAGCTCGCGCGGGTAGCGCTCGAGGTAGGGCTCGAGATTGAGGATTTTTGCAGTCCGCGCAACCCGCTCGTCGATGCGCGTTTTCTTGTCTTTTCTTAGCTTTAAGGAAAAGCCCATGTTGTCGCGCACGGTCATGTGGGGATAGAGCGCGTAGCTCTGGAACACCATGGCGATGTCGCGGTCCTTGGATTCCAGGTCGTTCACCACGCGATCGTCGATGGCGATGCTGCCGGCGGTGATGTCCTCCAACCCGGCGAGCATGCGCAGCAGCGTCGACTTGCCGCAGCCCGAGGGCCCGACCAGCACCATGAATTCGCCGTCGGCGATCTCGAGCGAGATGCCGTGCAGGACCTGCGTGCTTCCAAAATTCTTCCTTAATTCCTGAAACGAGACCGCAGCCATCAGGCCTTCACCGCGCCGGCGGTGAGCCCGCCGACCATGTAGCGCCGGAAGGCGTAGTAGATCGCCGCCGGGGGAAGCGCGTACACCAGTCCGGTCGCCATGAGCAGCTCCCAGGGCGAGTCGTCGGCCGAGATGAAGTGGCCGAGTGCCACCGCGAGCGTGATGGTTTGCTCGTGCGAGAGCAGGAGGTAGGCGTACAGGTATTCGTTCCACGCGAGCAGGAGCGCATAAGTGCCGATCGCCACGAGCGAGGGGGTCATCAGGGGCAGGTACACCAGGCGGAACAGCTGCAGCGGGGTCGCACCGTCCATCCGCGCCGCCTCGTCGAGCTCGTAGGGCAGCTTGTCGGAGGCCTGCTTCAGCACCCAGATCGCATACGGCGCTGCGAGCGTCACCATCGCGAGCACCAGCGACCAGCGGCTGTTGAGCAGCTCGTAGGCGCCCATCGCCTTGTACATCGGAATCGCGAGGAAGGCGGCCGGAATGAAATAGGTGAACAGCGCGAGGTTCATCACCGTGCGTCCGCCCCTGACCTTGAGCCGGCTGATGGCGAACGCGGCGCAGGTCGCTATCGCGAGCGTCAGCGCGCCGGCCGCCACCGCGATCCAGAGCGAGTTCCAGATCTGCACCCAGAAGTGGTGCAGGTAGAAGTGCTCCTCGCGCACGATGGTGCCGAAGTTCCTGAGCGTCGGCTTGTCGGGCCACAGCGCGCCCGAGAACGCCGAGTCCTTCGACGAGATCGAGAAGAGAAAAATGTGATAGATCGGCAGCAGAGTCCAAAGGAGGATCGGAATGGCCAATAACCACAACCCTGCCTCCCGGGTAAAACGCCTCACTGGCGGTCTCCCCGCGAGAGATTCTTCATCATGAACCACATCAGCGGCAGCACCAGCGGCATGGCGCAGACGATGGTGGCCATCGCCAGGTCGACCTGGTCGAGGCGGATGTAGCGGATGCCGAGCGTCGCGAGCACGTGCGTCAGGTCCGCCGGGCCGCCGCCCGTCAGAAGGTAGACGCTGTTGAAGTCGCCGAGCGTCCAGATCATGGAGAGGATGGTCGAAGTGAGGTACAGCGTGCGCAGCGACGGCCAGCTGACGTAGCGGAACTTCTGCCATGCCGAGGCGCCGTCGACGCTCGCCGCCTCGTACTGCTCGCGCGGGATCGCGAGCCGGCCGGCGATCAGGATCAGGGTCCAGAACGGCAGCGATTTCCAGATGTGGGTGAGCATCGCCAGGCCGAGGCCGATGCGCGGATCGTTGAGCCAGTTCGGGCCGTCGTGCGCAGTGAGCCTGAAGATGACCGAGTTGATCACGCCCCATTCCGGATTGAACATGAAGCGGATCGAGAAAATGGTCGGGATCGAGGGGACCGCCCAAGGCAGCAGGAACACTATCGACAGCCAGCGGATCCAGATGCGCTCGTGCACGAAGAACCCGGAAAGCCACAGCGCGAGCAGGAACTTCAGGTTAACTGCAATCAATAAAAAAACTACTGTGTTGACGACGGTGCGGGCGAAGATCGGGTCGGCGAAGAGGCGCGCGTAGCTCGCCGGGTCGCGCGCGAGCCACAGGCCGTAGCTCACGGGATAGAGCACGAACGCGAGGAACACCAGCAGGTAGGGCGCGATCATGATCGCGCCCCATGTCTGCCACGAAGATTTGAAGGCGAACCGGGAGCGCGGCAGCGCGATTCCCGGCACTGCGATCATGTCTAGCCGGCGACCTGCTTGATGCGGGCGATCATCTCGTCGACCGCTTTCTCCACCGGCCACTTGTCGGTGACGACGCGGTTCATCGCCTTGGCCCACACGTTCTCGTTGTTGAGGATGGTGAACTTGTAGTTCCTGGTGAACTCGAAGGTCACCGTCCCGGCCGAGAACTGGTCGTGAACCACCTTGCGGTGCGGGTCCTCGGTCCAGTACTTGCGCGCGGCGGCCGCTTTGGTCACCGGGTACCAGCGCCCGAGCGCGCCCTCGACGTACGGCGTCAGGTTCTCGTCGCGCATCAGGAAGGCGACGAACTCCTTGCCGCGCTTCTTGTTGCGCGCGCTGTCGAAGATCACCCCCACCTTGACCGCGGCGCGGTACTGCATCGGCTTGCCGTCGGGCTTGTTCGGAAAGCCGGCGGTGGCGATCAGCTCGTAGTAGTTCTTCTTCGCCTGCTCGCGCTCCTCCGGCTTGAGCTTGTCGTTGTTCGAGTCGTCGAGCCACTTCGAGGCGATCGAGATGGTCGCGTTGTGCGTCATCATGATCGTCTTGTTGTGGAAGTTGACGTTGTTGTCCGGGTCCTTCCAGTTGATGGCGGAGGGCGGCGTGCAGCCCTTGCCGATGGTCTCGGTGTAGTCGCCTAGCGCTCCGACCAGCCCCTTCCTCACTTCGGGACGATCGACGAGCAGCTTGCCGTCGTCGTCGACCAGCTTGACGTTGTACGCGTCCATGTAGGTCAGGAACGAGTAGAACGAGTCGCTCGAGTCGACGCCCATCGGGCTGCCGACCGAGTAGACGCGCTTGCCGGTTTTCTTGCGGTAGCCGCTCTGCGCCTTGTCGCACCAGAAGGCAAAGTAGCCTTTCCAGTCCTTCGGGATGTCGGATTCCCTGAAGCCCGCCTCCTGCAGCATGTCCTTCCAGTACTGGATGTGCATCGTCTGCCGCTTCACCGGGAACGCGTAGTAGGCGCGCTTCTTCGCCTTGTCGTTCCACATGTAGGTGGTCTCGAGCGTGTTGGGCAGGAACTGGCTTTTCATCGGCAGCAGGATGTCCGACAGGTCCTCGAGCCGGCCCTCGTACGCCCACTTGCCGGCGACCTGGAAGTCGAACACGTCGCCGTAGACGACGTCGGGCGGAGTGCCCGAGTCGAGCGCCGCGACTGTCTTCGGGATCATCTCCTGCGGAGCGTAGCGCGACAGCTCCACCTTCACGCCGGTCTTCTTCTGGAACTTGTCGACCACCTCGTCGAGCGCCTTGTCTTCCGCCGGGTAGAACCCCTTGGCGAAGTACACGACCAGCGTTTCCTGCGCGGCCGCGGGCCAGGCAAACGCGGCGGACAGCAAAGCGGCTGTCAGCAATCTGAAAGGCATTGCGGGCTCCTCCTCTAAGTAGCCGCTTTCATGATAACCAATAAATGGGGACAGACCCCATTTTAAATAAATGGGGTCTGTCCCCATTTTCATTTTGCTTTCTTCTTCCAGGCTTCGAACTCGGCCCGCGTTTTTTCATCCGGCGGGTAGAGCCCGAAGATCGAGCGTCCTTCCTTCACCTTGGCTTCGACCCAGTCCTCGAACTCGGTCTGCTTGGCGGCTTCGGCGGCCACCTCGTCGGCGATCTTCGCCGGGATCACCACCACGCCCTCGGCGTCGCCGACCACCACGTCGCCCGGATAGACCGGCACGCCGCCGCAGCCGATCGGGACCTGGCTGTCGATCGCGTGGTGGCGCACCAGGTTGAGCGGCGCCGAGCGCGCGCCGCAGTAGACCGGGAAGTCGAGCTTCTCGATGGTCGGCGTGTCGCGCAGCCCGCCGTCGGTGACGATGCCCGCGGCGCCGCGCACCATGAGGCGCGTGATCAGGATGTCGCCGCCGGTGGCCGCGGTCGCGTCGCGCCGCGCGTCCATCACCAGCACTTGCCCGGGCGGGCAGGCCTCGATCGCCTCGCGCTGCGGATGGCCGCGGCCCTCGAAGGCGCCGAGCTGGTCGAGGTCCTCGCGCGCCGGGATGTAGCGCAGCGTGTAGGCCTCGCCGACCATGCGCGGAGCTTCCTTGTTCAGAAGAAAGACGTTCTGGATAAACGCGTTGCGAAAGCCGCGCTTGAACAGCACCGTGGTGAGCGTGGCGGCGGAAACCTTCTTCAGCGCCTCCCGGCTATGAGATGAGAGCATGAGTAGTCTCCACTAGGATTCGACCGCGATCTCCTTGAGAATTCGGGGACGGAGCCCTAACTCCGAAGCTGCGCGTAGGTGGAGTTAGGGCTCCGTCCCCGAATTAGGCCTCCACCGCGATCTCCTTCACCACCTCGCCGACGCGCAGCCCCTTCGCGCGCACGCGCAGCCGCCCGCTGCCGCGCACCGGCAGCGATACCGTGCGCCGCGAGACGCTGCCGCGGCTCTGCAGGTAGAAGATGAATTCCGCGTACAGCCCGCGCCCCCATCCCTCGAGGTGGCCGACCTCGAGGCGCGCGTCGCGCGCGTCGATCGAGAGCCCGCCCGAGGCCTCGACCTCGACGAAGACGCGCGCGTCGAGCGCGAGCTTCTTCGCCGAGTCGAGGATGTAGGTCGGCAGGTAGCCGGCGTTGCCGACCTCGATCTCGACACGCCCGCCAGCGGCGCGCACGTCCATCTCGAGCGCCGGGGCGAGCGCGGCGACGCGCAGGTACGCCGCCGACTGGCGCTCGCAGATCTCGGCGATCAGTTCATAGGGAGGGTTGTTCAACCCGACCAGCATCACCGTGCCGCCCACTTCGAGCTCTCCCAGCTGCGGGTGCCGGAAGGCCTTCCAGCCGCGGAAGATGCGGCCCTGGTTCTGCTCGCGGTCGAGCTTCGCCAGCGCGAGCAGGTTCTCGCGCGTGAGATGGCTGTAGTGGTCGACGAACGGCTTCTTGCGCTCGATGCCCAGGCGCGCGAAAAGGTCCCACAGCTCGCAGGCGTAGGCGATCGCGCCGCGCACGTGGTAGGCAAAGTCGGTGAGATCGCCGTAGATCGGCTTTTCCGGCTCGTAGATGAACTGCTCGAAGCCGCTCACCATCGGGTAGCCGCCGATCTTCTCGCCCCACTCGCCGATCTGGCGGTACAGCGCGAGATCGCTCTGGTTCATCTTCGTGTCGGGCGCGTTGCCGAGCGGGCGGATGTACACGCCGCCGAAGGTGTGCAGGTTGAGCCAGGAGAAGATGTTCGGGTGCGCGGTGGCCCACTCGATCACGGCGCGCGACTCGGGCTCGCTCGCGCCGAAAGGCCCGGCGCCGACCTGCTCTGGCTCGGGCCTCCACGAATGCGGGAAGTTGCGGTTGAGGTCGACGTCGTTGTCGGACAGGTAATGCGGATCGGGAACGTGCGTGCCGTCGAAGTTCTCGATCGTGCCTTCGGGCCACAGCTTGTAGTAGGGGCCGGCGTCCTCGAGGCGACGAGGCAGCATCACGCCCGGGAGATCGGGGTCTTCCACGTACTCGCCCGAGGGATCCTGCTTGCGCAGGGAAAGCACGCGCCCGTCGCCGTCGACGTCGCCCGATACCCAGCGCGCCACCGGCGGATGAGGGCGCCGGTCGCGCGGATTCGAGCGCACGAAGCGCCCGTCGCGCAGCACCGCGTCGGCGCCGTCGGGCGACATGCGCGGCAGCACATAGAAGAGCACGCTCTTCAGGCGCTCTTTCACGTGCATGGGGAGATCAAGCTGGTCCGCGCCGCGGTGCACAGCGATGACATCCTCGGCGATCGCCAGCGCGACGCTCGAGCCGCACACTTCGGTGGCGTGCATGTTGCCGTCGACCCACGCGGCAGCGCGCAGCCGGTCGGGATCGGCGCCGATCTCGAGCAGCCACAGGTCCCTTCCCTCCGGGCTCTTGCCGATGCTCGACACTCGCACTATGTCGGGCTGCGCGCGCGCCCATTCGTGCACGATGCGCGTCAATTCCTCGTAGCGCAGGTAGCTCGTGCGGAAGGGGCTCATTCGCGCGCGAGCGAAGCGAGGCCGATGATGCCGAGCGTGAGGAAGGCGAGCGCCTCGCCGGCGATCAGGCCGCCGCCGATCAGCGACATGCTGTCCATGTCCGCCGGCGCGCGTGTGTCCTTGCGTTTCATGGTGGAATTCCAAAGCGAGGAGAAAATGCCGCCGACGCCGTACCAGAGCGCGGTAGGAAACTCGACGAAGCCGCCGAGGCTGGAAGCGTAGGGACCCGGCAGGAGGACGGTGTCGATCACGAAGTCGGCGGTCTTGGTCGCCGCGCTGCGATCCTTCCACACTTGGTAGGCCGCGCTGCGCTTCAGCGCGAGGCGCACAAGCTGGATGACCAGCCCGATTGCGATGCCGAGGCCCATGAGCTTGAGCGTCGTGGTCTCGGACGAAGCGAGCCCGCGAAGCACGCCAGCGAACTTGTAGGTCATCGCGCTTTGCCAGTTGCCGGTCTTGAGCTCGGGATGAATGAACGTGTCGGTCCTGAGAACCGGATAAGCGGCCAGGAACAGCTTCGTGATGACGACTGCGAACACCGCGCCCATCAGGATGCCGATCACCTGGTAGCGGAACTGGATAGTGCGGTTGGTGCCCAGGCGCCAGCCGGTCGAGCGGTCCTGCTGCATGTCGCCGCCGACCACCGTGCTGATCAGGAGGATGGAGCCGGCGATGAGGCCGACGAGCGGATCGGTGAGCCCCGCGAGGGCCATCACCGTCACGCCGACGACGAACGCCGAGGAGATGGGATTGGAGTCCGAGATGCCGACGCTGATGCCGTTCACCAGCACGAAGACAGAAGCGAGCAGCACGCCAAGCACGGCATAACCGGCCGGCACGCCGAGGCTTGCCGACACGATGACCACTGCAATGCCCCAGAACACCACCCATGCCAGGAGCTTTCGCGTGTCGACGCGCTTCCACTCTTCAGTCGCGGCGGGCTCTGCGGGCGCGCTCGAGCGATGGCGCGCCAGCGCCTCGCGCACGACCAGCGTGATGTCGACGATCGCAGCGCCGAGGATCGTGCCGAGCGAGATCAGGAAGCCCACCTTGCGCCACGGATCGTGCGGCCCGAGCAGGCCAGCCTCGCGCAGCCACGGCGTGAGCGCGAGGCCGATCAGGCCGACGACGATCGCCGGCACGCCGATGCGCGCGCCGACGATCATGCCGGCGCCGAAGGTCGAGGCGGAAAACGAGATGGCGCCGAGCAAGGCGACGCCGGCCTTCTCGGCGGCGAGCGTGAGACCCGCGCCGAGGCCGAGGCCGCTGCCGAGCTGCGCGATCGAGCGGCGCAGCACCGCCGGGTCGGAAAGCGCGCGCAGGATGTTGGCGACCGCGAGCCCCGACGGGTACTTGAGCTGCATGCGGTCGACGACGAGCGGCGTGTAGAGCATGCCCAGCCCGACGCCGAGCATGCCGATGCACAGGAAGTAGGCGATGAGCTGCCAGGTCGGCGGCTCGGCCAGGCCGAGCCAGATCATCGTCTGGATAAGCACGCCCATCGCGGCCATGCCGGCGACCGAAGCCGCCATCGACTGCATGTAGTTCGCGCCGTGCTTCCCGTCCGCCCCGTAGCCGAAGGTCACCACGCTGCCGAGGATGCCGGCGAGCACCTGGCCGCCGACGAAAAAGCCGAGCGAGAAGTTCATGTACGCGGCGGCGATCCCGCCGAGCGGGCCGAGGATGAAGATGGCGACGACGCCGAGCAGGAGGTAGTAGCCGCGCGAGTCGATCGGCGGCAGCAAGCGCAATCTCTCGGCCATGTTTCCTACGCCTCGCCGGCCGCCTTGCGCAGGAAGCCCGCGCGCTCCTTCGCCGCGGCCATCAGCAGCGACAGGTCCGATCCGCCCAGGATGAAGCGCATGCCCATGCGGACATACTTTTCCATGTGGGGCGGATCGTACACGCCGCCCATGCCGGGATGCTTGCCGTGCCGGCGGCAGGCGTCGATGACGCGGCGGTAGGCGGCCTCGACGCGCGCGTCGCCGACCTGGCCGAGGATGCCGATCTCGGCGCACAGGTCGCTCGTGCCGATGAGCAGCACGTCCACGCCCGGCACCGCGGCGATCTCCTCGGCGTTGTCGATCGCGCGCGGCGACTCGAGCATGACCACCACCAGGATCTGCTCGTTCACCAGCCGCGTCGCCTCGGCCGGCGCGATCGGCTTGAACGCGAGCTGCGGCTGGGCGCCGGGAATCGAGCGCTTGCCGAGCGGCGGATACAGGCAGGCCTCGGCGATGCGCCGCGCCTGGGCCGCGTCGTCGACGTGAGGGGCGACGATGCCCTGCGCGCCGTTGTCGAGCAGCCGCGTCGCGTGGTAGTGCTCGTGGCCAGGCACGCGCACGATGGGCGTGACGCCCATGGCGGGCGCCGCCGCGGCGATCTGCGCCGCGGCATCGACGCTCATCGCGTTGTGCTCCATGTCGATGAACAGCCAGTCGAAGCCGCAGGTCGCGGCGGCCGACGCGATGTCCACGGTGCGCGCCTGGCGCAGGCCGAGGCCGAGCGCGAGGCGGCCTTCCTTCAGCCGCTGCTTGGCGAGGTTGGGGTGCATGGCGCGCAGCCTATGAAATTATCATGACTTGCGCTATAACGGGTTCCGTTATATAACGGGCTGCGTTATAAGAATGAAAAGAAACCACAGCCAGCTCCACCCGGGCATCGTTCTCCTCGAGCAGTTCCTGAAGCCGAGCGGCTTGAGCCAGAACGCGCTGGCGCGCGATATCGGCGTGCCGCCGCGGCGCATCAACGAGATCATTCTCGGCAAGCGCGGCATCACCGCCGACACGGCGCTGCGGCTTGCCAAGCGCTTCGGCAACCCGGCGCGCTACTGGATGGGCCTGCAGGCCGACTTCGACCTCGAGGAAGCAAAGCAGAGCTAATGGCCAAGCAGCAGGTCTACGACGCATCGGCGATCCAGGCGCTGAAGGGCCTCGAGCCCGTGCGCCGCATGCCGGGGATGTACACGCACACCGTGCATCCCCTGCACGTGGTGCAGGAGGCGATCGACAACGCGGTCGACGAGGCGCTCGCCGGCTTCGGCAGGAAGATCCGCGTTCGCGTCAACAAGGACGGCTCGATCGAGGTCGAGGACGAGGGCCGCGGCATCCCGGTCGACATGCACCCGGTGGAGAAGCTGCCGGCGGTCCAGGTCGCCTTCACCATGCTGCACGCCGGGGGCAAGTTCTCGCGCTCGGGCGACGGCGTGTACCACATCTCGGGCGGCCTGCACGGGGTCGGGGTGGCGGTTTCCAACGCGCTGTCGAAGCGCTGCGAGGTTGTGGTTTTTAGAAATAATGAAAAATATTCGATTGTCTTCGAGGGCGGCGAGCTAAAAACCAAATTACGCTCGGAAAAAATAAAGGAGAAGCGCACCGGGACGGTAGTCAAGCTCTGGCCGGACCCGAAGTACTTCGACTCGCCCAACATCCCGCTCGCGGAGCTCGAGCACCTGGTGCGCTCCAAGGCCTACCTGCTCCCCGGCCTGACGATGGTTCTCGAGATCGAAGGCAAGGAGAAGAAGACCTGGACGTACGAGCGCGGCATGGCGCAGTACTTCGAGTTCGTGCTGCAGGGGCGGGAATTGATCGCTCCCCTGTTCACCGGCGAGCGCTTCTTCGAGGAATCCAGCATTCCCGAGATCGAGCCGGGCGAAGGCGCGAGCTGGGCCATCGGCTGGGTCGCCGACGGCGACACCTTCGCCGACAGCCACGTCAACCTGATCCCGACGCGCTCCGGCGGCACGCACGAGGCGGGCTTCCGCGCCGGGATCTTCGAGGCCCTCGCCGCGTTCATGGACACGCGCGGCCTCGCGCCCAAGGGCGTGAAGCTGATCCCGGACGACCTGTGGCAGCGCGCCTGCTTCACGCTCTCGGCGCGCATCGTGCGCACGCAGTTCCACGGCCAGACGAAGGAAAAGCTGACCACGCGCCATGCGGCCAAGCTGCTCGAGATGTGCGTGCGCGACGCCTTCGAGCTGTGGCTCGGCGAGCACCCGGAGGAGGGCGCGAAGATCGTCGAGCTGGCGATCGAGCAGGCGCTGGCGCGGCTCTCCAAGGGCAAGAAGGTCGAGAGGAAAAAATCCTCCGGCATCGCCACGCTGCCGGGAAAGCTCGTCGATTGCGCTTCAGGCGATGTCACGCGGAACGAGCTGTTCCTGGTGGAAGGCGATTCGGCCGGCGGCTCGGCGAAGGAGGCGCGCGACAAGGAGACGCAGGCGGTGCTGCCGCTGCGCGGCAAGGTGCTGAACACCATGTCCAAGGACAGCCGCACCGTGCTGGCCAACAAGGAACTGCAGGCGATCGCCACGGCGATCGGAGTCGATCCGCACTCGGTTGAGGTTGAAGTTGACTTGTCAGGACTGAGATACGGCAAGGTGATCGTCATGACCGACGCCGACGTCGACGGCGGGCACATCCAGGCGCTGCTGCTCACCTTCTTCTTCATGCACGCGCCGCGGCTGGTCGAGCGCGGCCACCTGTACGTCGCGCAGCCGCCGCTCTACAAGGTCGAAGTCCCGGCGCAGGGCAAGGGCAGGCCCGCCCGGCGCCTCTACTGCCTCGACGACGACGAGCTGGAGGAGGCGCTCGGCGCGCTGAAGAAGGAGAAGGTGAAGGAAGGCGCGTGGGAGATCTCGCGCTTCAAGGGCCTGGGCGAGATGAGCCCCGAGCAGCTGTGGGAGACGACGATGAACCCCGACTCGCGGCGCCTGGTCAGGATGGTTTTCGACCCGAAGGAGATCAAGAAAGCGCGCGAGACCTTCGAGCTGCTGATGGACTCGGGCGAGGCCGAAGGCAGGAGGAACTGGATGAAGCAGCACTGGAAGACGGTGGAGGCCGATATCTAATCAGGGACAGACCACGTTTTCCCGGAGACAACAATGGCGACGAGAAAAAGGACCAGGCGAAAGCCGGCGTGGGAACGGGCGTACAGGGGCCACGTGCTGTGGCTCGGCAAAGCGAAGCTCGGCAGAGTCACGCTCGCGGACAGGGGACGCTATACGTGGGAGGCGGCGGGCCGCACCGGCGCTGTCGACGATCTCGCCAAGGCCAAGCAGGCCGTTGAAATCGCGGTCGCGACGGCCGACAAGCAGCTGGATCTTTTCAGGTAGATGACCATGGAAGACACCAAGACCCCGGATCTTTTCGCCCCGGACGGCGGCGACGAGGCCGCGCCGATCGAGGAGCACGCCTCGCACGCCTACCTCGGCTACGCCGTGTCGACGGTCAAGTCGAGGGCGCTGCCCGAGGTCGCCGACGGGCTCAAGCCCGTCCAGAGAAGGATCCTGTACGCGATGGGCGAGGCGAGCGCGGCCGGCTTCGCGAAATGCGCCCGCTATGTCGGCGAAGTGCTGGGCAAGTACCACCCGCACGGCGACTCCTCGACCTACGAGGCGCTGGTCCACCTCGCGCAGCCGTTCTCGATGCGCTATCCGCTGATCGACGGGCAAGGCAACTTCGGCTCGAGGGACGGGGACGCCCCGGCCGCTTACCGGTACACCGAGGCCAGGCTGTCGGGATACGCCGGGCTGATGCTGGCCGAGATCGGGGAGGGCACCGTCGATTTCGTCAAGAACTACGACGGAAAATTCGAAGAGCCGTTGCTGCTCCCCGCCCGTCTGCCATTCGGCTTGCTGAACGGATCGTTCGGCATTCCGGTCGGCTTCTCCACCCGCATCCCCTCGCACAACCTGAAGGAAGTCGCCGCCGCCGCGGCGCACGTCATCCGGCATCCGCGCGCGAAGCTGGAGGACGTGCTCGAGCGCATGCCCGGGCCCGATTTCCCGGGCGGCGGGCAGATCATCTCGCCGCCGGAGGAGATCCGGCAGGCCTACGAGACAGGCCGGGGTTCCCTGGTCTTGAAATGCAAGTGGGAGCGCGAGCAGCTCGCGCGCGGGCAATGGCGGATCGTGATTTCCGAGCTCCCGCACGGCGTCTCCGTGAAGCAGGTGTCGGAGGAGATCGAAGCGCTTGCGAATCCCAAGCCGGGGCTCGGAAAGAAGGAAGTCAGCCAGGAGCAGAAGAGGATGAAGCAGTTCATCCTCGATCAGATCGACCAGGGAGGCGTGCGCGACGAAAGCGATCGCAAGTCCAGATTGCGCCTGGTGATCGAGCCCCGCTCTTCGCGCCAGAATCCGGAGGAGCTGATGGCGGCGCTGCTCGTGCACACCGCGCTCGAGACGCGCTACGCGGTCAACCTCACCTGGCTGGGGCTCGACGGCCTGCCCGAGACCAAGGGCATCGTCGAAGTGCTGCGCGAGTGGGGCGAGTTCCGCGTCGCCACCGTGCGCCGCCGCACGCAGTTCCGCCTCGACAGGTGCGAGGAGCGGCTGCACATCGTCGAGGGCCGGCTCAAGGCCTACGCGAAGATCGACGAGATCATCAAGCTGATCCGCTCGAGCGAGGACCAGGCGGAAGCAAAGCACAAGCTGCGGGAAAAATTCAGGTTCACCGAGCGCCAGGCCGAGGACATCGTCAACCTGCGCCTCGGGCAGCTCACCCGGCTGGACGGGGCGAAGCTGAACGAGGAGCGCAAGGCCCTCGAGGCCGAGAGAAAAGGGCTGAAGCTCCTCCTCGGTGACGAAAAGGAATTGAAGAAACTGGTGGTTTCCGAGCTGCAGGAGGATGCGAAGAAGTACGGCGACGAGCGCAGGACCCTGATCAAGACCGCGGAGCGCGCGCAGCTCGAGGTCTCGGTGCTCGAGGAGCCGGTCACGGTGATCCTGTCGCAGAAGGGCTGGATCCGCGCCCGCAGCGGCCACGGCGTCGATCTCTCCACGCTCACCTTCAAGGACGGCGACGCGCTGCTGCAGACGCTCGAGTGCAAGACCACCGACCCGGTGATCGTGCTCGCCGCCTCGGGCAAGACCTTCACCGTCGATGCCGCCGCCATCCCCTCGGGCCGCGGCGACGGCGCGCCGGTCAACACGCTGGTCAACTCCTCCTCCGACGACATCGTCTGGATGGCCTCGGGCGCGCCCGCGCAGCCGCTCCTCGTGAGCAGCTCGGCGGGCCTGGGCTTCGTCTGCAAGCTCGGCGACCTCGTCACCAAGACGCGGCAGGGGAAGGACTTCATGAAAGTGGACGAGGGCGCGCAGGCACGCCCGCCGGTGAAATTCTCGGAGGGAAAATTCGTTGCCGCGCTTTCCTCCGATTCGCGGCTGCTCGTATTTCCGCTCGACGAGGTCCCGGAGCGGCCGAACGGCGGGGTGGGTGTCCAGCTCCTGTCTCTACCCGAGGGTATTTCGTTGGCTTCGCTGGCAGTCACCGATGGCAAATCGCTGGTCGTGTCGGGAATCAAGCGGAAAAACCGCGCCGCGGCGACCCTCGACGCAAAGCAGCTAGCCGAGCACATCGGCAGGCGCGCGCAGCGCGGCAGGCTCGCCGACGTCGGCTTCAGACCGGACAAGCTCGGTGAATAAATTCATTGCCGTTTTCTTCCTGGTCCTCGCCGGATGCGCAACAGCGCCTGCGGGCGGGCTGGAAAGAATAGAGACCATCGTGGTCATCTACGCCGAGAACCGCAGCTTCGACCACCTGTACGGCCTGTTCCCCGGCGCCAACGGCATCGCGGAGGCCACCGACGAGCAGAAGACGCAGCTCGATCACGACGGCACCGCCCTTCCTCATCTCCCCCCGGTCTTCACCCCTGAGGGAAAGCCCGATGAACGCTTTCCTGAGCAGTTGCCGAACGGCCCGTTCCGCATCGACGCGCCGCCGCTCAACCGCCGCTGGGACGAGCTGCTGCCGAGCCCGGTCCACGCCTACTACCAGAACCGCGCGCAGATCAACGGCGGCAGGAACAACCTGTTCGTCGCCATCACGAACGTCGGCGGCTGGGTGATGGGCTACTTCGACGGCTCGCGCATGAAGCTGTGGAAGTGGGCGCAGGACTACACCCTCGCGGATCACTTCTTCATGGCTGCCTTCGGCGGTTCCTATCTCAACCACCAGTGGCTGATCTGCGCCTGTACGCCGCGTTTTCCGGACGCGCCGCCGATCATGCGGGCGCGCCTGGACGAGAAAGGGAATCTGGCGAAGGCGCAAGGCTCGCCGAGCGCGGTGCTGAAAGGCCCGGCGCAGCCGCTCGACGACGCGGTCTCGCCCGACGGCTACACCGTCAACACCGTGCAGCCGCCCTACCAGCCGAGCGGCATCCCGCCCGCGCCGGGCGGCAGCCTCGATTTTGCCGACCCGTCGCGCTATCCGCTGCCGCCGCAGAAGGGGAAAACCATCGGCGACACGCTCAGCGCGAAGGGCGTGTCGTGGGCCTGGTACGCCGGCGGCTGGAACGCCGCCACCGCCGACGGCCGGCGCGATCCTAAAGAGAAGCGCGCCGTGATCTACGCGCGCGAGGGCAGCTTCAGGTTCCAGCCGCACCACCAGCCGTTCAACTACTTCGAGCGCTTCGCGCCCGGCACGGCCGAGCGCGCGCGGCATCTGAAGGACTACGAGGACCTGGTCGCCGACATCGACAAGGGGACGCTGCCGCAGGTGGTGTTCTACAAGCCGACCGGCCGGCTCAACCAGCACCCGAGCTATACCGACCTCGCGCAAGGCGACGCGCACCTCGACGATCTGCTGCATCGCCTGAAGAGCAGCCGGCAGTGGCCGAAGATGGCGGTGATCGTCACCTACGACGAGAACGGCGGCTACTGGGACCACGCGCCGCCGCCCTCGGGCCCGGGCTGGAGCGACCGCTGGGGCCCGGGCACGCGCGTCCCGGCGCTAATCGTGTCGCCGTTCGCGAAGCGCGGCTTCGTCGACAAGTCTATCTACGACACCACCTCGGTGCTGAAGCTCGTCCAGCGGCGCTTCGGCCTCGAGCCGCTGCCCGGCGTGCGGGCCAACGTGGGGGACCTCACCAACGCCTTCGCTTTCCAATAGCGAGCTGGCGGCGTGCCCAGTCGAGAACGACCCCGAGGCGCGGCGGCAGCAGCTCCTCCGCCTCGTCGAAGCTGACCCAGCGCCACTCGTGGTGCTCGGGGCGGCCGAGTTCGGCCGACACCGGCAGCTCGATGACGCCCTTGTCAGTCTCGGCGAGGAAGTAGCGCGCCACCTTGCCGCCGGAATAGGCGAGGGTGTCCTGATGCTCGTCGCCGAAAGGAAACTCGAGGTCGGCGAGGCCGGTCTCTTCGGCGGTCTCGCGCTTCGCGGCGTCGAGCTCGGACTCGCCGGGCTCGATCATGCCCTTGGGGAAATCCCAGTTCTTGTACGCGCGCAGCACGAGCAGGCGCGGGCCGCGCTCGGTGCGGCGGAACACGACGGCGCCGGCAGATCGGCGGGCGGCGGCATTCATGCGTGAATTTTATTCCGCGCTGCGCCCCGCCTGGGTGCCGGTGGCGATCATCGCGGCCACGGCGCCCGCCGCGGCGCTGCTGTCGCCGCTGCCGGCTTCGCTCGCCGGCCTGAGCACGGCCGGGCCCTGCGCCGTCCTCGCCACCGGCACGCTGCTCGCATGGTGGTACAACCGCGGCCGCTCGTTCGTGATCCTCGCGTCGCTGCTCGCCGCTTTTGCCGCCTACCAGCTCTCCCCGACGAAAGCCGTGTACACCGCGCTGGTGGTGATCGTGCCGTTCAATGCGCTGATGGCGATGATCCGGCCCGAGCGCGGCGCCCGCTACCGCATGGCGTACCGCTGGCTGGTGCTGCTCGCGGGCGAAGCGCTGCTCGTGGCGTGGATCGCCGCGGCGGGCAGGAGCCCGGTCTCCGGCACCTGGTGGAACACGGTGCTCGACTGGTGGCTGTTCCGCTCGCCGCCGACGCCGCTCGTCGGGCGGCTCGCGTTCGCCGCCGCCTTCATCGCCGCGGTAACGCGCGCCTGGCCGGACCACACGCCGCTGCAGGTCGGCAACTGCGGCGCGCTCGCCGCCTTCTTCATCGCCGCCGAAAACGCCGGCGCGCCGAGCTCCTACACCGCCTTCATGACCGCGGCCGGTATCATCCTGATCGCCGCGCTGCTGCAGGAATCGCACCAGCTCGCCTTCGGCGACTCGCTGACCGGGCTGCCCGGCCGGCGCGCTCTCGAGGAGCGCCTGCGCAGCCTCGGCGAGCGCTACGCCATCGCCATGATCGACGTCGACCACTTCAAGCAGTTCAACGACGCCCACGGCCACGACATCGGCGACCAGGTGCTCAAGCTCGTCGGCGCGCGCCTGGCGCAGGTGGGCGGCGGCGGCACCGCCTACCGCTACGGCGGCGAGGAATTCAGCGTGGTGTTTCCCGAGCGCTGCCTCGCCGAGGCGCTGCCGGAGCTCGAGGCGCTGCGCGGCGCGATCGAGCGCTACCGGATGGCGGTCCGCGGCGAGGACCGGCCGAAGAAGGCCGCCGAGGGCAGCAAGCGCCGCGGCGCCGGGACGAGAGAGAAGATGCTGTCGGTCACGGTGTCGATCGGTGCCGCGGGGCCTTCCGAAAGCGCGCCCACGCCGCACCACGTGATCAAGGCGGCCGACGAGGCGCTTTACCGCGCGAAGAAAGCCGGCCGCAACCGGGTGAGCCAATGACGGCCGCGGTGATCGCGACGCTTGCGCTGTTCCTCGTTGCCGCGGCCTGGATCTACAACCGCCTGGTCGCCGAGCGCAACCAGGCGCGCCAGGGCTTCGCCGACATCGACGTGCAGCTCAAGCGCCGCGCCGACCTGGTGCCGCAGCTCGTCGAGGCCGTGCGCGGCTACGCCGCCTACGAAAAGGCGCTGCTCACGAGCGTGACCGAGCTGCGCGCGAGCGCCGCCGGCGCCGGAGCGCTCGCCGAGCGCTTCGGCCACGAGCGCGCGCTCGGCGAGAGCCTGAAGAAGCTGCTGCTCTTGCAGGAGAGCTACCCGCAGCTCAAGGCCGACGCGAATTTCCGCAAGCTTTCGGACGAGCTGGTCGAGGTCGAGGACCACCTGCAGTACGCGCGCCGCTTCTACAACGGCGCAGTGCAGCAGTACGCGACGCGCATCGAGACCTTCCCCGACCTGGTCGTGGCGAAGCTGTTCCGCTTCCAGCCGATGCCCTTCTTCCACACCGACGCGCGGGAGCCGGTACGGGTTTCGTTTTGAAGTTTCTACTATTACTTGCATTGGCCTTTCCTGCTCATGCGGCAGAAAGAATCCTTGCCTTCCACAGCAGCATCCGCATCGACAGGGATGGGACTCTGACGGTCACCGAGAGGATCGAAGTGCAGGCCGAGGGCAGCCAGATCCGCCGCGGCATCCTGCGCGACTTCCCGACCGGCTACAGCGGCGCGCTCGGCGCGAGAGCGCGCGTGCCTTTCCGCGTGATCGGCGTGACGCGCGACGGCCGGAGCGAGCACTACGCCGTGGAGCGCCTCGCGAACGGCGAGCGCATCCGCATCGGCAGCGCCGACGCGATGCTCTCTCCCGGCCGGCACGTCTACGAGATCACCTATCGCACTTCGCGCCAGCTCGGCTTCTTCAGCGACCACGACGAGCTGTACTGGAACGTGAACGGCAACGGCTGGACGTTTGCCTTCGACCGGCTCTCGGCCGAGGTCCGGCTGCCGGCGCCGGTGCCGGCGGGCGCGCTCAGGCTCGCGGCGTACACCGGGCTGCAGGGCTCGCGCGGCTCGAGCTACGAGGTGTTCGCGCGCGAGGGCGGCGCCGCGTTCCGCGCCACGCGCGCGTTCGCCCCGCGCGAGGGGATGACGATCGTGGTGGGCTTCCCGAAAGGCGTCGTCGCGCAGCCCTCGCTTGCCGCGCGCGCCGGCTGGTGGCTCTCGGCCAACGCCGGCGCCGTCGCCGCGCTTCTCGGCTTCGCGCTCCTCTTCGCCTTTCTTTATTGGCGCTGGTGGCTGGTCGGCGTCGATCCGCAGCCCGGGCCGAGATTCCCGCGCTACGAGCCGCCGCCGGGCCTGGGGCCGGGCGCAGTGCGCTACCTCGACCGGATGGGCTTCGACAACAAGTGCTTCGCCGCGGCGCTGCTCGACCTGGGCGCGCGCGGCTTCCTGAAGATCCGCGAGCACGGCGGGGTGTACGACATCGAGCGCACGGGGAGAGAGGTCGAGTGGCTCCCGGGCGAGAAGCCGATCTCCGACATGCTGCTCGCGCCCGGCCACCCGGTCACCATCGGCAAGGAGTACAGCCCGGGCGTGCAGAGAACGCGCGAGCTGTGCGAGCGCATGCTGGCGCTGCACTTCGGCGAGAAGTTCTTCAGCCGCAACCTCGGCTCGTTCATCACCGGCGCGGTCATCGCGGTGGCTTTCTGCGTGCTGGGACTCGTCCTCGAGGCGCCGGCCGCGGTGCTGGTCGTCGTCGTGGGGGCCATGGCGCTGACGCTGCTCCTTTTCTGGCGGCTGCTGCCGGCCTACTCGGTGCCGGGAAGAAAGCTGCAGGACGAGATCGACGGCCTGCGCCAGTACCTCAGCGTCGCCGAGGCCGACACGCTCAGGCGCATGAAGGCGCCGCCGCAGACGGCCAGCGAATTCGCCCGGTTCCTGCCGTACGCGGTCGCCCTCGGCGTGGAAAAGACCTGGGCCGAGCGCTTCTCGGCGACCCTCGGCAGCGCGGCCGTGGCCGCGGCGGTCTCCTACTATTACCAGTCGGATTCCTTCGGCGGCGGGAGCAGCTTCTCAGGCTTCGGCGATTCGTTCTCCGATCTGAGCAACACCGTCGCCTCGGCCTCCACCGCGCCCGGCAGCAGCTCGGCCGGCGGCGGCTCCTCGGGCGGCGGCGGCGGCGGAGGCGGCGGCAGCGGCTGGTAAATCAGGGACAGACCACGATTAAATCGGGGTCAGAGCCCGGTTTCTCAGCATGTACACTGATCGTCGATGAACCGCATCCACATCCAGGAGAGCGAGATCCAGCTCAGCGCGGTGCGCGCGCAGGGCGCGGGCGGCCAGAACGTCAACAAGGTCGCCAACGCGGTGCACCTGCGCTTCGACATCCGCGCCTCCTCGCTGCCCGGGGAAGTGAAGGAGCGGCTGCTGCGCCGCGGGGACTCGCGCATCACGCGCACCGGCGTCGTCGTCATCAAGGCGCAGCAGCACCGCAGCCTCGAGATGAACCGCGCCGAGGCGCTCGAGCGCCTGCACGCACTTGTCGAGGCCGCCGCGGCGGTGCCGAAGCGCCGGAAACCCACGCGCCCCACGCGCAGCTCGCAGGAAAGAAGGATCCAGTCCAAGCTCCATCACTCGCGCCTGAAAGCCCTCCGGGCGAGGATTCTTGACTAAGGCCGTGGTCCTCCTGAGCGGCGGCCTGGATTCGGCGACGGCGCTCGCGATCGCCCGGCACGAAGGCTACGAGCTCTGCGCGCTCAGCTTCCGCTACGGCCAGCGCCACGTCTACGAGCTCGCTTGCGCGCAACGCATCGCCCGGGCGATGGGCGTCGCGCGGCACGAGATCGTGGAATTCGACCTGCGCCAGTTCGGCGGCTCGGCGCTCACTTCCGACATGGCGGTGCCGAAGGACCGCGCGCGGCTGCTCTCGGCGAAGACGCAGTCGATCCCGACGACCTACGTCCCGGCGCGCAACACGATCTTCCTCGGCTTCGCGCTCGCCTGGGCGGAGACGCTGCAGGCGAACGATGTCTTCGTCGGCGTGAACGTGCTCGACTACAGCGGCTACCCGGACTGCCGGCCGGAGTATCTCGCGGCCTTCGAGAAGATGGCGCAGCTCGCGACCAGGGCCGGCGTCGAGGGCGCGCGGCTGCAGATCCACGCCCCGCTCATCAAGCTCACCAAGGCCGGCATCCTGCGCCGCGGCATCGAGCTCGGCGTCGACTACTCGCTCACCAGCAGCTGCTACGACCCCGGGAAGGATGGCGCGCCGTGCTGGCGCTGCGACTCGTGCCTGCTGCGCGCCAAGGGGTTCGAGGAGCTCGGGGTCGCCGATCCCCTGCTTTCGAAATATGCGGCTGCCGCTCGCTGAAGTCATCGCCATCGTCGAGGCGGAGGGCGCGCGCCTGCGCGCCGAGTTCTACCTGGCGCGCGGCCCGCGCGGCGAGCGCGGCAGCGCGCCGATCGACCGCGAGATCGAGGAGCGCCTGCGCGCGAAGCTGCAGGCCCTGGTGCCGTGCACGTTCTGCGGGGAGGAATGCGAGACGGTGACCGGCGCGCAGGAGGGCTGGACCTGGCTCGTCGACCCGCACGACGGCACCTTCGAGTACACGCAGGGACGACGGGGGTCGGCGATCTCGGTGGCGCTGCTGCGCGGCAACGCTCCCGTGCTCGGCGTGGTGCACAGCCCCGACTCGCCCGACCGCGGCCTGGATACCATCGCCTGGGCCGAAGGCGGGCCGATCCAGCGCAACGGTCGGCCCGTCGCGAACGATCTCTTCCGGCAGCGCCTCGAGGCGGGCAGCTTCGTGCTCGCCACCGCGTCCTCCGCGCTTCGCCCCGAGACCTGGTCGCGCGCCGTGTTTCCCGCGCGCTACGCCGCGCTGCCGAGCGTCGCCTACCGCCTGGCGCGCGTCGCGGCGGGCGACGCCGTCGCCACGCTCTCGATCCACCCCCTGGCCGAGTACGACATCGCCGCCGGCCTCGCGCTCATCAAGGCTGCGGGCGGCGTGGTGCTCGACGCCGAAGGCCGCGAAGTGGCGCTCGCCGGCAATTCCACGGCGCGCGTCTCGGGCTGCTTCGCCGGCGCGCCGCATGCCGCGCAGCACCTGTCGTGGTTCGACTGGAAGAAGCTGGAGGACGAGCCGCGCCGCGCGGTGCGCGTCGCGCTCGGCTTTCCGCGCAACTTCCTCGACCCTGTGTCCCGCGCGCAGGGCTGCCTCCTCGGACAGGTGATCGGCGACAGCCTCGGCTCGCGCGTCGAGGGCAAGAGCGCCGCCGAGATCACGCTGCTCTACCCCGACGCCGTGCGCGAGCTGGCGGACGGCGGGCCCTATCACCTGCTCGCCGGCCAGCCGACCGACGACAGCGAGATGGCTCTCATCCTCGCGCGCAGCATCCTGCGCGAGCGCAGGTACCACCGCGACAAGGTGCTGGATGCCTACCGCGACTGGCTCACCACGCGCCCGGTCGACGTCGGCCGCACCACCGAGCAGGGGCTGCTCGGCCTGCTCACCACCGGGAGCGAGTCGAACGGCTCGCTGATGCGCGTCTCGCCGCTGGGCATCTGGGCCGCGGGCGACCCCGCGCTCGCCGCGCGCACCGCGCGCGACGACTCCACGCTCACCCACCCGAACGAGGTCTGCGTCGAGGCCTGCGCCGGCTTTGCCGCCGCCATCGCCGTCGGCATCGCCGGCGCGAGCCGCAAGGAGATGGCGCAAACTGCGCTGGCGCATGCCAAGGGGCCGGCGCGCGAGGCGATCGAGCGCGGCGCCGGCGGCGAGCCGCCCGCGGACTTCCTCACCCACCCGGGCTGGGTGCTGATCGCGCTGCAGAACGCTTTTTTCCGGCTGCTCAACCCGAGCCTGCAGGTGGCGCTCGTGCAGACCGTGGGCGCGGGCGGCGACACCGACACCAACGCCGCCATCGCCGGCGCGCTCCTCGGCGCCACCGGCGGCCGCGAGGCGATCCCGCCGCGCTGGCTGATGACCGTGCTCGCCTGCCGCGCGCTGCCCGAGGCCGGGGCGCTGCGCCCGCGGCCGATCGAGTGCTGGCCAGACGACGCGCTCGAGGTGGCCGAGGCGCTGCTGATGGCGCGCTCGAGCTAGGCGCAGGAGTACTCGACCGCCTCGCCGCCCTCGGCGCGCGGGTGGCCGAGCGAGATCCAGCCGCTCCGGCGCAGCATCATCTCCTCTCGCTGCAGCATGATCTCGGCGTCGCCCTCGATCGTGACGAAGGTGCCGTTGCTGCTGTGGTCCTTCAGCACCCACTTGTCCTGCCGCCGCTCGATCGTGCAGTGCCGCCGCGAGGCGAGGTGGTCGGCGACCGTCAGCCCGCAGCCCGACTCGCGCCCGAGCGTGATCGACTCGCCCTCGCGCCGGCGCACGGTCTCCTGGCCGAGGTACTTCAGGCGCAGCACCCCGGAGGTGCGCACCCGCGGCCGGAAGCCGTCGAACGCGGTGCGCTCGCCGCTCGCGAACCACAATACCTCGCACAGCGCGACGCCTTCGGTCTTGCCCTTCAGCTGGATCGAGTAGAGCTTGCGCGTGAACATGCGGTACACCGGGTTGAGGAGCTGCGCCGTCTCCTCGGTGGTGATGATCTGGCCCTTGATCGCCTGCTCGGCCAGGCGCGAGGCGAGGTTCACGGTGTCGCCGAACACGTCCTCGCCGCGCTGGATCACCGCCCCGGCCTGCAGGCCGACGCGCAGCCCGAGCTTGCTGCCGCCGACCGCCGGCAGCGCGTCGACCGCGCCGAGCATCGTCGCGGCCGCGGCCACCGCCGCGTCCGCGCTCGGGAAAAGCGCCATCACCTCGTCGCCGATGGTCTTCACCACCCGCCCGCGCGCCCCCTCCACGGCCTTGCGCATCAGCTCCAGGCAGCCCGAGATCGCGCCGTGCGCCGTCGTGTCGCCGGCCACCTGGTAAAGCTGGGTGCTGCCGCTGACGTCGGCGAAAAGAACCGTGCTCTGCCGCGAGTCTTCCATCCCCTGCCGGATTGTAGGAGACAATCAATAAATGGGGACAGACCCCATTTAAGGCCGTGGAGCAGCACATCCGCTTCTGCACCGCCCCGGACGGGGTGCGGCTCGCGTATGCCACCTCCGGCAAGGGGCCGGCGCTGGTGCGGGCGCCGCACTGGCTGACGCACCTCGAGTTCGACTGGCGCAGTCCGGTGCACCGGCCGTGGCTCGAGGCACTGAACCGCGACCATCTCCTCGTGCGCTTCGATCCGCGCGGCTGCGGGCTGTCGGAGCGCGACGTCGCCGACGTGTCGTTCCAGACCTGGGTGCAGGACCTCGAGGCGGTGGTCGACGCCGCGGGCCTCGAGCGCTTCATCCTCTTCGGCGCCTCGCAGGGCGGCCCGATCGCGGTCGACTACGCGGTGCGCCATCCCGGGCGCGTGGAGAAGCTCGTGCTGCACGGCGCCTACGCGCGCGGGCGCCTGGTGCGCGCCTCGAGCCCGCGCGACGAGGAGGAAGCCGAGACGTTCCTGCATCTCGCGCGCGTCGGCTGGGGCACCGACAACGCGGCGTTCCGGCGCGTGTTCGCGATGCTCTTTCTCCCCGAGGCGACGACCGAGCAGGCGCGCTGGTTCGATGATCTCTCGCGCGTGTCGACCGACGGCGACATGGTGGCGCGCATGCTCGCGATGCTGCACCGGATCGACGTGCGGCCCCTGGCGCCGCGCGTAAGCACGCCGACGCTGGTGACGCACGCGCGCGGCGACTCGCGCATCCCGTTCGAGGAAGGGCGCCTCCTCGCGAGCCTGATCCCCAACGCGCAGTTCGTGCCGCTCGAGACGAGAAACCACATCCTGCTTCCCTCCGACCCGGCGTTCGCCGCGTTCTTCACCGCGCTGCGCGAGTTCCTGGGCGGAGGATTGCCTCGGGCGATGCCGGTGGGGGGAGAGCTCACCGGGCGCGAGCGCGAGATCCTCGAGCTGATCGCGCAGGGCCTCGCCAACGCACGCATCTCGGAGCGCCTCGGCATCAGCCCCAACACGCTGCGAAACCACATCACCAGCATCTTCGGCAAGCTCGGCGCCGGCACGCGCGCCGAGGCGATCGTCAGGGCGCGCGACGGCGGCTTCGGGCGCGGCTGATGGGAGCGTGCTCCCAGGGTCCCCGCTCCGCGTAGGAGGGCGCTCTCATGCGGGGGCGCGCGTGCAGGTCCAGGATTCTCCCGCCATCAACCAAAAGGAGAACCTCATGGCGCGCAAGCACATCGACTGCCGGGAATTTCCAAGCGACACCAACTGCACGCTCGCGATGTCGGCCGATTCGGAGAAGGAGCTGCTCGAGGCGGCGGTGCAGCACGGGGTGAAGTCGCACGGCCACCAGGACACGCCGCAGTTCCGCGACATGCTGAAGAAGATCCTGCGCGACGGCGAGGTGAGGTCGTGAACCGCGGCCTGCTTGCCGGCCTCATCGCAGGAATCTTTTCTGCGAATCTCAATGCAGAGACCTGCCTTTCGCCCTACATCAAGCAGAAGACCGGCCCCGAGAAAGTGATGTACCTGTGGACGCTGCCCGCGGGAGCGGGCAGCGACTACCTGAGCGTGATCGACGTCAACCTCGCCTCGGCGACCTACGGCAAGATCCTGAAGCGCATCGAGGTCGGCTCGGCCGGCAACGAGGCGCACCACATGGGCTTCACCGACGACCGCGGCCGCATCTGGGCGGCCTCGCTCAACACCAGCCGCTTCTTCATCTTCGACGTCAGGACCGATCCGCTCAACCCGCGCCTCGAGCGCACCATCGAGAACGTGCCGAAGCTCACGGGCCTGACCGGTCCGCATACGCCGTACGCCCTCCCCGGGCGAATGCTCGTCACCATGGCCTCGGGCCCCGAGGGCACCGGCCCGGGTGGTGTGGTCGAGTTCACGAACGAAGGCGAGTACGTGGCGAGCCACAAGACGCCCAACCACGCCTACGAGATCGTGGTGAAGCCCGAGTTCAACCGCATGCTGGTGTCGAGCTGGGTGCCGCAGAAGATGTTCATGAGCCCGATGAGCGAGTGGGACCCGAAGCAGTTCTCCGACTCGGTGACGGTGTGGGACCTGAAGGCGCGCAAGATCGTGCAGGAGCTGAAGGGCGACCCGGTGCCGCTCGCGACGCGCTGGGCGCTGAAGTCCAACGCGAGCTACGGCTACAGCATCAACCACGCCGGCAACTCGATCTGGATGTTTCGCCGCGGCAAAGATGGTGTTTTCTCTTATGCAAAAGCGGCCGATCTGAGCCCTGGCTGCCTGCCGGGAGACCTGCGCCTGTCCGCAGACGACCGCTACATGTACGTGAGCTGCATCGGCGGCGGCGAAGTGCAGGCCTGGGATATCTCGAAGCCCGAGAAGATCCGCCTGCACGACACGGTGCAGGGCCTGGTGCAGGCGAACATGATGCACCTCACGCTCGACGGCAAGCGCCTGTACGTCACCAACTCGGCGATCAGCTCGATCGACTTCTCGCCGCGCTACGCGCTGCGCCTGATCCACGTCGGTCCCGACGGGAAGATGAAGCAGGACCCGTTCTTCGCGATCGACTTCTCGCAGGCGCCGAACGGCCCGGCGCGGCCGCACGACATGCTGCTGAACTGATGCCTGTTCACGGGAAAAGGGTTGCGTTACTCCTCGGCGCAACCCTCTTTCTTTTTTGTTTGCCCGCGAACGGCCACGAGGAGCGGCCCGTGGGCGCTTCGCCGCTCACGAAGAACGCGCCGATGCCGGCGATCCGCATGGCGCCGGATTTCGCGCTCGACGGGGTGAGGCTTTCCGGGCTGCGCGGCCGGCCGGTGCTGATCGCGTTCATCTACACGAGCTGCACTCGCGCCTGCCCCTTGCTTTCGGCTCGCATGGCGCGGCTGCAGAAGAAGCTCATCGCCGCGCGGCTTCCCGCGGTCCTCCTTTCCGTGACGGTCGACCCGCAGCGCGACGACGCGAAAACGCTCGCGCTCTTCGCCAAGGGCTTCGGCGCGCGCCCGGGATGGCATTTCCTGCGCGACGAGCCCGCGCGCCTG